>ENA-OFCE01000128-OFCE01000128.1-metagenomes-genome-assembly--contig:-NODE-128-length-58241-cov-25.908157_pt1 | contig 58241 bp, 48 predicted proteins | sample MGYA00153388_OFCE01 | MGnify analysis MGYA00153388 | reverse complement strand
AGACGGTACAATTGAAGTGGTTGGCGAGTGGGGAACAAAGTGCGATCGGGCAATCAGAACTCCTAGCCATGACAAACGAACTAAAGCAGAGGATTCAAAACCCTTAGAACGATCGCTTGTAACCAAGTCTAGATCCCCCTAAATCCCCCTTAACAAGGGGGACTTTGACAGCACTATTGTCCCCCCCTTATTAAGGGGGGCTAGGGGGGATCTAGACTTCGATACAAACAAAAGAAACGGTCGGTTCCCTCGTTACCAGGCTCTGCCCGGTAACGCAGATCCAGAGGCTCTGCCTCGTCATTAACATTAATCCGAAAAACCAAAAGATATAATTTAACCATTAAAACCACTAACCTCTGATAAACTATGTTTGTAGCAACTAAAAACCCAGCCACAAAACTTACAATCACCTGGCCGCTACTACCAGAAGATTTCCAACTACCAGACGACCCCGTGGAAGATGAAAGCCAACCATTGTTAGCCGCAGCTTTACGCTAGCCGCTAACAGAATTTCCTAAATTAATGCAGGATGCTTTAATAGTTTCCAACTTTGCCCTTTGTGCCGGCATAAGTTTCCCTGAAGCAGCCACCGACGAACAGCGGATTATCTGCAAAGCACCAGATTGGATGTATATCCGACCTGTGAACCCTCAGAATGTATCTAAAATACGTCGCAGTTACACTCCGAATACAGAAGGGATAATTCCTCAAATCGTGATGGAATTTCTCTCAGAAACCTACGGAGAAGAATACTCAGTAGAATTTACCTCACGGGTGGGAAAATGGTTTTTTTACGAGAAAGTAATCAAAGTACCGAGATACGTCATATTCCAAGCGAAAACAGCTCGTTTAGAAGTTTATGCTTTGGAATCAGAGCACTACAACTTGCAAAAAACCGATGAAAACGGACGTTATTGGATACCTGGATTAGACTTGTTTTTAGGAGTTTGGGAAGGAAGCCACGAAGGGAGAACGGGCTGTTGGCTGAGATGGTGGAATGCAGCAGGCGAGTTGTTGTTGTGGTCGGAGGAACGAACTGAACAAGAACGTCAACGAACAGAACAAGAACGTCAACGGGCCGATCGCGAACGACTGCGCGCTGAAAAATTGGCCGAAAAACTGCGTCAAGCCGGGATCGAGTTAGACGATGAAGAGTGAAATATCGATTGCAGGACTTACGCAAAAAACCCGGTTTCTGAGCACAATCGTGCATCCCTGCGAGAAATATTGACGTAGAAACCGGGTTTTTGACCCCTCGTGCGTCAGTCCTGAATTTATTAGTCGAATTCGATCGCGCTTTGGTATGATGACACTCTTGTGGTGCGGGCATCCAGCCCACCCTCACGTCACTTTGCAATCCTACTATGTCAATCGAACCTCTCCGTGCGATCGCCTGGACAAAAAAACCGCGGCTGATCTCCTTATTTTCCGGTTGTGGCGGCATGGATTTGCCATTCCACCAAGCCGGATTTGAGGTAGTTTGGGCGATCGACTCCAATCCACACGCCTGCAAAACATTCAGTAGAAATATCGCCGATATCATCATCAATGACAGCATAGAAAATATAGATATTACCCAAGTTCCTGAAGCGGAAATATGTATAGGAGGATTCCCTTGTCAAGACTTTTCCCTAATTTGGAAACGCCCCGGACTCGAAGGAACCAGAGGCAATTTATACACATACTTTCTCGATTTTGTCAACAAAAAAAAGCCCAAAGCTTTTGTAGCAGAAAATGTCAAAGGCTTATTAAGTGCCAATAATTATCAAGCAATAAAACAAATAATTTCCGACTTTGAAAGCATCGCACCAGGCTACTTAGTTAAACCAAAACTCTACAACTTTGCTGATTACGGAGTCCCCCAATTTCGCCAAAGAGTGTTATTAGTTGGCATTCGGATGGATACAGGATTTAACTTTGTGCATCCTCAGCCAGAATACGGACAAAATCGTACATATCCGTATCGAACAGCGGGCGAAGCACTCAAAAATGTAGAAACAGTTATCGACAACAACAAACATCATAGAATTCAAGATCGAACCGTTGAAATTTTAAATCGAATCAAACCTGGAGGCAATTTTTCCGATATTCCCAAGGACAGTCCATATTATGTCAAAGGCATGATCAGCCACGTTTACCGGCGAATTCATCCAGATAAACCATCATCGACAATTATTGCTGGTGGCGGTGGCGGAACTTGGGGTTATCATTATTTAGAACCGCGTGCTTTGACCAATCGCGAAAGAGCGAGGTTGCAAACATTTCCCGATTATTTTGTTTTTGAAGGTTCTACGACTGAAGTACGGCGGCAGATTGGGAATGCAGTGCCACCGCAGGGAATTGCTGCTGTTGTTGAGGCTTTAATTCCGCTATTTAAGGGGGATTATCCGCAAGTTGATTTATATGAAATGAGTAAAAAGTTGCAGGGGATGTCAATTCAACAACGATTAAAATGGGCTGAATCCGAGGGATTCGAGCAGAGTTTGCAGTTAATTTGAAAGCGTGGTATAATTAAAATACCTGAGTCAGACGAGGCTTTAAGCTTATGTCTAAGTCAGGTTAGATAGGTTAGATATAAAATACTCCATAAAAAGAAAATTAATTGCGTGAAACAAAACTTAACTACAGGAAACCCCTATAGAAAGACACCTCATTACGAGTATCCCCAAGACATTCCTGAGTGTCATGCGGATATCGTAGAGGAACTGAGGACTCAGGCTCAAGATGTTCGATCAACTCATATTAAAAAAGCCAGTTCTGGTAATGCTGCGGCTGCCAAACTAGAACTCCTAACGGGTGGAGTTTATAGAAAAGAAGCTACTAGCAAGAAAAAGCCTCTGAATATTCCAGGCGAAAACAATGGGCCAAAGTTGTGTTTTCCCGAAAGGATTGACATAGCAGCAGTCTCTGAAAATTTCAACGAAACACACGCTGAGTACAAGATTTTCAATGCACTTGCAGAAGACTTGGAAAAAGATGATGTTTCTTTGGAGGTAGAAGGAATACTCTACCTCTACACGGAGAGAGATATGTGTTCTGGCTGCAAGATTACTTGTGATGAGGACTTTTACAGGAGGTTCCCGAATATTAAAGTAATTATCTTCTACGAACGTCCCTATCCGTAGACATACAGGATAGACAGCCAGTAGAGCCTATCAGAGCTTTACTGGCTTCTGTACCCAAGGTAAAATTGAAGTGATATGAAGTTTAAAATTAACTGAATCTTGGTTTATGATTAAGAAAAATACATAAGGAGGGAAGTCAATGATACAGTTTGACAGAGGCCATTACACCGATTTCAAGTTGCCCAACAACTCAGATATTCCAGAGCAATTACAACAAACACTTCACACAGTTTGGGACAGAAAGTATCGCGATTTATACGAAAGAGGTGGAAAGTGCAATGTAGAAGAAGCTTTTGTAGAAGTAATGACAGCCTTTGGAATGCCTAATGATGCAATATCCCATCAGCGATATGTTTACATGGCCTATGGAATAGCATTAGCAGCTAAACCGACCATTAAACATTACTTTCCTGAAGAAAACAAGTCTGATATCGTTGAAGGAATTGTATCTTGTTGGCTGAAGGAGGGTTGTGAAATCCCAGAAACTTGGGCAGATACGTTGTTTCCTAATATCAACAAAATTGGAAAATATCAAGCTAGTAACGAAGCTTATAATATCTTCTACGGCTTACTGCAAACACTCAACACGAAAACAGCTTATAATGCCATCTTGGATATTTTGTATGATGCCATTACCGGAGATGCTATTTCTGGTTTTGCTGCGGCTCAACGAGATATGTTTAATTGGTGGTTGATCGAGGTGATTCCTGCTGCCTATTGTTTAAAGTTGCCATCTACTTTATATTCAGGAAAATGGGATTTTCCACCGTTGAGTCAGTGCGCTTAAGTAATGAAAAAAGTAATTGAAAAAAAGTGCGTCTTGCCCATTCAAATTAACTTAAGGTACTATAAAACCTTTGATCGATCGCACTTTTTCCCCATCCCTCAGCCCCTTAGACTGCACCAAAACCCCAAAACCTCCCAAACCCATCGGATCGATCGCCCTATGCAACGCCTCCCTGCGCCGCAACAGCGTTGCTACATCCGATACAGTTGTTGATAGAGCCGCAATGCGATCGCCCAAACCCAACGCCATCAAAAACAAAGCCTGCTGAGTAAACCCTACCGCCTCCAAACCGCACAATTCACCCTGCCTTTCCAACGCCGTAAAATTAACATGAGCCGTCAAATCCTGCCGTCCCACATTAATATAAGGATTATTGTGATATCGGTGGCGATAATAACATTGCAGCGTCCCCTCCCTGCGCCTCGGATTGTAATAACGGTGCGCCGGATGGCCGTAATCAATCGTTAGCAAATATCCCCGCTGCAACTTTTGAGCAACTGTACTCACCCAGTCCAAAGCTGCTAAACTCACCTCGCTGCGATATCCATCCCCGTAAACACTCGCAGATAAATCGACTCCTAGTAACTCAAAATATTCGGCAATTTTAGGCGTGGAAACTTCGCCAACTACCTCAACAAAATTTATTTCTGGTTGTTGACTTTTTGGTGTTTCTGTGGTAATATATATTTCCCTAAGATCCTCTTGTTCCAGAATAAATTGATGCACGGGGAAGGCATCGACTAATTCATTGGAAAAGAAACAACCGACAATTGAATTATCAACTATCTCATCCCAATTGTGCCACTTGACACACTCGAAGTCACTTAATATTTGCCGTTGTTCTGCTTGCAGTATTGGCGAAATTTCGACAATTATGTATGTTAAAGTTTTAAATAAGTCGGGATATTGCTGTTGCAGATATTGCAGCACATTTTCGGCGAAAGTTCCCCGCCCAGCGCCCATTTCTACGATCGCAAAGTTTTGAGGTTTGCCGAGAATTTCCCACATTTCCACAAACTGCTCTGCCAAAACCTCGGCAAAATCAGCACCCCAGTGAGACGACGTGATGAAATCTCCTTGTTTGCCGATCGACGGGCGATCGCTATTATAATATCCGTGCTGCGGATGATATAGTACTAAATCCATATATTCAGCAAAAGTAATACGCTGCTGCGGACTTGTGGCAATTCTGTCGCAGATTAAAGCGCAGAGTTCTGGGTTACTGTCATTGATATTTGATTGCTGGAATGTCATAATTTAAATTAAAGTTGATTTTATTTTATTTATGAAATAAAGATTTTTTTAACCGCAGAGGGCGCAGAGGACACAGAGGAAGAGAGAAGAGAGAAATATTGATGTTCAGCAATTCGAGATTGTTATACAGGAATGTTGATTTTATTTTATTTATGAAATAAAGATTTTTTTAACCGCAGAGGGCGCAGAGGACACAGAGGAAGAGAGAAGAGAGAAATATTGATGTTCAGCAATTCGAGATTGTTATACAGGAATTACGCAGAACCTCTATATGTTAAACGATCGCCTTCTTCTTCTAAACAAAGTGCAATAACTTCTTTGATATTGGCAATCAACTCATCAATAGTTTCTCCTTGGCTGTAACAGGCTTTTAGCTGTGGGACTTCTCCGACATAATACCCATCTTCATCTCGTTCAATAATGACGTAGAACTTTTGCTTGCTGACATTCATTCTGCAACCTCTCTGTTCTTTAAATTTTATTAAATCATTATTAACAGTCAGGGCTTTAGTCCTAATTTTTTAATAACTAAAGCCCTTACTGCTAACAGCGGGTCTACCTATCCACCGAGCCCATAATAATGTCGATACTGCCCAAAATCGCCACCAAATCGGCAATCTTCACACCGCGCACGATGTGAGGCAAAATCTGCAAATTATTAAAATCCGCAGCGCGAATCTTCCAGCGCCAAGGAAACACGTTGTCCTCTCCGACAATATAAATTCCTAATTCACCTTTGCCACTTTCAACTCGCACGTAATGTTCACCCTTGGGAATTTTAAAAGTCGGCGCAACTTTTTTGCCAATAAACTGATAGTCAAAACTATTCCATTCAGATTTTGGCCCGCTTTCGAGTCGCTTCGCTTCCAAATTCTCGTAAGGGCCGCCGGGGATTCCTTTCAAGGCTTGATAGAGAATCTTAACCGATTCGCGCATCTCCCGAATCCGCACCAAATACCGGGCCAAACAATCGCCAGCAGCTTCTGTACAAACATCCCAGTCGAAGTCGTCATAACATTCGTAATGGTCAACTTTCCGCAAATCCCAATTTACGCCGGAACCGCGCAACATGGGGCCTGATAGTCCCCAGTTAATCGCTTCGGCGCGAGAGATAGTACCCAGCCCTTCAATCCGGCGGCGAAAAATCGGATTGTTAGTGATTAAACGTTCGTATTCGTCAATTTTTGGCAGAAAGTAATCGCAGAAATCTTCGCACTTGTCTACCCAACCGTAGGGTAAATCGGCGGCAACTCCGCCAATGCGGAAATAATTGTTATTAACCATGCGATAACCTGTGGCTGCTTCCCACAAATCTAAAATCGGCTCGCGATCGCGCATAGTATAGAAAAAAGGAGTTTGCGCGCCCACGTCCGCCAAAAACGGCCCTACCCACATCAAGTGGTTAGCAATCCGGTTCAACTCCAGCATAATTACCCGAATATAACTAGCCCGTTTCGGGACAGCAATATTTGCCAACTTTTCCGGTGCATTCACTGTCACCGCTTCGTTAAACATCCCCGCAGCGTAGTCCCAGCGGCTCACGTAGGGGACGTACATCACGTTGGTGCGGTTTTCGGCAATTTTCTCCATCCCACGGTGTAGATAGCCCAAAACAGGCTCGCAGTCCACTACATCTTCGCCGTCCAGGGTGACGATTAACCGGAGTACGCCGTGCATGGATGGGTGGTGCGGCCCCATGTTGAGCACCATTGGTTCGGTTCTCGTCTCAATTCTTGACATAATTGGTAATTGGTAATTGGTAATTGCCAGTTGGCAGTTGGCAGTTGTTGGTTATTTGTCGCTCAATTGCCAATAAACAATAATTGATGACTGCTGACCGATAGCTGCTGACTGCTGACTATTATTGATTTTTGTTTCGCTTTTTTGATTATGAAGGATATCGAGCTATCTGAAAAGGATACCCCTGGATCTGATGTCAGTATTGACACCTATCACGTTCCAGTTTTGGGAAGCGAGTTAATTGCGGGTTTGGGCGTGCGCCCAGGTGGCCGCTATTTGGACGCGACATTAGGAGGCGGCGGACACACTGGTTTGATTTTAGCGGCGGCGGCTGATGTTACAGTGGTGGCGATTGATCGCGATGAACAAGCCATCCGTTTTTGCCAAACCCGATTTGCCAACGCTCCCGTCGAGTTTTGGCACGGTAATTTTGCGGAATATCAGTCTGAAGATGCCACCTTTGATGGCATTATAGCAGACTTAGGTGTTAGCTCGGCTCAGTTCGATACCCCGGAACGTGGCTTTAGTTTTCGCCACCCAGCTACGTTAGATATGCGTATGAACCAGCAGCAATCTTTGACCGCAGAAGAGATTGTCAATCACTGGGGCGAAGTTAAACTAGCGGATATTATTTACAAATACGGCGAGGAACGACTGTCGCGGCGCATCGCGAGGCGGATTGTCGCCCAACGTCCCTTTGAAAGTACAACAGAACTGGCAGGGGCGATCGCTAGCACCTTCCCTCCCAAGCAGCGCAACGGTAGAATCCATCCAGCTACCCGTACTTTCCAAGCCTTAAGGATAGCCGTCAACTCCGAACTGACTTCTCTAGAAACTTTTCTGGGCGAAGCACCAAAGTGGTTGAAACCCGGTGGGAGGCTCGGAATTATTACTTTTCACAGCCTGGAAGACAGACCGGTTAAGCATCAACTCAGAGGAATGGACTGTTTGCAGGTACTGACCAAAAAGCCGATTATTGCACAATCTGAAGAAATCGCTAGAAATCCCCGCTCTCGTTCTGCTAAGCTCAGACTGGCAGAAAAGTTAACTTGATTTGTTAGTAAAGGGAGGTTGACCTAACCACTTAATACTTTGCTAAACTTTATCATAGCTACTTATGCTCAGGATATTGACAGACACTCCGTTTTGTGAAATATTCTCATAATCCCGAAAACCAATAAAAAATTTCTGGGAGAGTAAAAGCCAGTTGATTTAAAACTGACCAGCCTCTAAAAAGGTCGAACCGGAGACCACGATTTGTTAAAGTCGTTAAAAAGAATGGTTAAACAATGGCTAACAGCTTCAAAAATATCTAGTTGTACTAACTAAAAAAATCGGGTGTTGATTCACCCAAATTTAGTCTTGTGGACAAGTAGGAGCCAACCTCTTGCTGGTAGAAGCTAGAATCAGACCCTAAGCAGAAATACTTTTAGTTGAATGGTGAAGCAAAGATTAAGTTTAAGCAAGTTTTGTATAGTAAAGGACGAGTTCCAAAACAAGGCGAGGTCAGATATGACCACGACCGGAGGCAAGTTATGAACATCGTTGTGGTATTACTAACATGGCGCTGATTTATGAAATCCAAAACCCTCACCCCGATTTGGCTCCGCTGAATCGGCGAAGGGTAATTGACAATTTAGTTTTAGACCTGATTAATTCGCCTAGGAGTAGGGAATAGCATGAGTCGGGGAGATGGAAGCAAGCTGAAACTAATGGTAGTCGATGACGAACCCGACAACTTAGATTTGCTGTACCGGACGTTTCGACGTGACTTTCAGGTTTACAAAGCAGATAGCGCCCTCAGCGCCCTGGAAGTTCTAGACGAACAGGGCGAGATGGCGGTGATTATATCTGACCAGCGGATGCCAGAAATGAATGGTACCGAATTTTTAGGAAAAACAGTCGAACGTTTTCCCGATACGATTCGGATTCTGCTGACGGGATACACAGATGTTGAAGATTTGGTGGAGGCGATTAACTCCGGTCAAGTTTTCAAGTACATCACCAAACCGTGGAATCCAGAAGACCTAAAATTAGTTATCAATCAAGCCTCGGAAACTTACAAATACTATAAGCAGCGCAGCGTCGAACTGCGTCGCGCTTTACGCAAAGAATCTCTGTTCAATGAGGTGATGGGCGTGATTCGCGGGTCGCTAGATTACTCTAGTATGGTACAAACTATTGTCCAAACTGTAGGTCAAACTTTTGAGGCCAACTATTGTATGCTGCGGCCGGTAGAGGGCGATCGGCTATTGCCGAGTACCTTCCCCTACCAAGCCCAAACCGCAGAACCTAGCAGCTTTTCTTTTGATGAAAATTTGCTGGTTCAAGCCGTAGCTAGCCGCCAAACTCAAGTCAACCCAAACAGTCGGGGAGACGGTAACTCGGTTGAGATTGCTGTACCCCTGACTTACCAGCAAGAATTGCTGGCGGTACTGGCACTGTGCCAGATTGGCGGCGCTAACCCTTGGTCGGCAGAAGATATAGAGTTAATAGAAGGTGTCGCAGCTCAAGCAGCTCTGGCCCTGTCTCAAGCTAAGCTCTACCAGCGGACTTTGGATTTAGCCAAGCAGATGCAAAACGAGTTGGAAGTGGCCCGCCAAATCCAAACAAACTTGTTGCGCCAAAATTGGCCGGATTTTGAAACTGTTAGGGTGCAAGCTTGCTGCTATCCCGCGCGGGAAGTTGGCGGGGACTTTTTTGAAGTCTACGTCCACTCTCAAGGGGATATTTGGATAGCGGTGGGAGATGTTTCGGGTAAGGGAGTTCCGGCTGCTCTATTTATGGCTAGCGCGATTTCGGTGATGCGACGGGAACTTTCCCAAGAAATTTCTCCAGAGCCCGAGCAAGTTATGCAGAACATGAATAGCACTATGTCTGATGACCTGATCGGCAACAACCATTTTATTACAATGGTTGTAGCTCGTTACACTCCGTCAACCGGACACATGGCCTTTGCTAATGCCGGTCACATTTACCCGATCGTTTGGTCTCACTCGGAGGTGAAAGCTCAATCCGCTAGCGGTGGAACGCCAGCAGAGCCGAATTTCCTGAAGGCTCGCGGCATTCCCTTGGGGATACTGCCAGTTTGGAGGGGCAAAGCGGGTGCGATCGAATTAAAGTCAGGAGATGTATTTCTGCTGACGAGTGACGGGATTACGGAAGCTACTGTGACCACCGAAGCGGTCGCAGGGGGTGAACCAACCCGTTCTATGCTACAACAAGAAGGGCTTTGGCAACTCTTGATTCAAGAACCTGGTTCCTTCAACTTGGACAATTTGTTGGCTTACATCCGAGCCGACAATCCCGTTCAGGAAGATGACCAAACCATACTCTCTCTGGAGGTTCTCTGAGTCTCTCAGCAACTCCAGACGGATAGTCGGGGGCGAGAGCCAAAAAAACTCAAGCCCTGCTTGTTGACGGCTCACAAAGTCTCGCAAAGGATTGCGTTACCATTAACAGTAAAAAATCTAGCCCGCGATCGCGCAGCTAGTTTCCAGCGATCGCTTGACTGGGGGATTAAACACCTGTAAATGGTTAAGGTAGAAGGCATTCGTTAGAAATAACCAACGCTTAAAAGCCTGGGATTGAAACAAAGATTTTTATACTTAGTCGATCGTAGTCTCGGTATAATTATCTGTTGTTAATGGGCTTTACACCCATAACTAAAGTTTTCAAATATACTTTTAACGAATGCCTTCTACTGAATGACGGATGCCTTATTTTTCAACAAAAAAAGGCTGGTATCCCCCAACTTATCGCAAGCATTCGGGCCGAATCAATCCGGCCAGTTGTGTTTCATACCTGCTCTGAAGACACAGGGTTTTAAAACTTACGGGATTTTTTTATGAATACTGAGCTTCATGTGCCAAGTGACTTGCGGTTTTTAACAATTGTTGAAAATTGGTTGCTGAGCAGTTTGGAAGTAGAGCTAGGAGAGCACGTCGATTGGCCGCGTCAGTCGAATCGTTTGCGCTTGGTGTTAGCAGAAGCCTATTCTAACGTGATCCGCCATGCTCACAAAGATCAACCCCATTTGCCGGTGTTAATTCGCTTGAATTTAAAAAATCGGGATATTGGTTTAGAAATTTGGGATTACGGTAAAGGTTACGAAATGGATACTTACAGTCCCCCGAGGCCGGAAGCTAAACAGGAAAGCGGCTACGGCTGGCTGATTATGAGCAGACTTATGGATCGGGTGGACTACAGTTTGCAACTAGACGGTCGCAACTGTCTGAAGTTGGAAGCAAGTTTGCCGGAAAAATCTTAATTAGCTGTTAGTCATCGGTCATTGGTCATTGGCAATGCACTTTTTAAGTGTAGTGGCTGTTTGTCGCACGGTGCGGTGACAGTCACTTTTTCGTGCAGTTCCGTCCGCGCAACGCCAGACTGTAAGATTGGAGGGATACAGTCGCGATCGCACAAATACCATACCCAAGAAACCGGGTTTTTTAACCGTTGGCGGCACTTCACCAGAGATTTGGTTGAAAAACCCGGTTTCTGCCGGAGTTGCGCCAAAAGAAGGATGACTCGATCAATTACATTCGATCGACAAATCAAACCCAAATATCCAATTTAAATGTGAAACAGCTTATTAAACATCTCATTTATGATGCGGCCGCAGATTTAGCAATTCTTGGGGAGAAGCTAACAGCTTGACGGTGACAGAAAGGATTTCTTGGTGAGAATTGAGCACGAACAGCCATGCGACATTAATACCAAATGCGGATGTTTGCACCCGCCCGCTGACCTGAACTTCAACTAAGCCATCTTCTAAATCTTGACTGATACCTTGCTGGGGTTCGAGCTGCATTCCTCGCGCTTCTGTGTTTAGATAAGTGCCGATCGAGCTTTTACCGATAATTGGCTCTTCAAACGGCGCGTGCAGAACCCCGTCACCCGCAAACAAATTAGCCGTCTCTTCAAAATCTCCCGCGTTTAAAGTTTCAAAATAGCGCAGTACCGCTGGCTTTGTGATGCCGGCAATCTTTATAGAGGGAGTTAAAATAGGTCTAGTTGTGGCGGTCATAAAAACAATAATTTCAGATGAATGAGTCTACTGTAATCATTCTCTTTGTCGCAGCAAATCCCTCAAAAGATATACCTAGGGCTAGAAAAAAATTATCCGAAAAAAGGACGAGCTGGAGACTGTCGATCGCCCCTCAAGCTGCGAACGACCCACATCAAACCCAGACACCTGCTGGTATCTGGGTTTTTTGAGAGTCTGTTTGACTGACCAAACAAGAATATTTTATTTGCGGATCAAATTGAGCAATTCTTTAGGAGATGCCAACAAGTCGATCGCCACAAAGAAAATTTGACCTTGGGGATCGAGCAAGAAACGCCACGCAATGTTCATACCCACATTCGAGCCAAACCAAGGAGTTTCGACTTTGCCGGTGACTTTCACTTGGCGGTAGCCATCTTCTGCGGGCTCAGATAAGCCTTGCTGCGGCATCATTTTCAGTCCGATGCACTCTTCCCGCATATAGTTGAGGATGGCTTCGCGACCAACGATCGGCTTTTGGAAAGGTGGTTGCAGGGCACCTTCCTCGGCAAACAAACCAACGGCTGGGGTGAAGTCGAAGGCATTCATGTAGTCGATGTAGCTGAGCACTGTCTCCTCAGTGATACCCTCAATATTGGTTTTCACCCGCTCTCCTACAGCGGTGGGAGTGCTGCGGGGGGCCGAGCGTTTGCCGTACTCTTGACTGACATCTGGATCGTAGCCCATGTGAACTACGGTATTGCGTAGTACGGTAATTTGTTGGCCTGGATCTAATTTCTTGATGGTTTCCAGAACTGTGGTGGCTTCGGGAGACATTTGATAGCCAGGGGGGATGGGAGCGACAAGGCCTTGCTTCATGAACTGTCCCAACTCGTACCAGAAACCGAGTTTGGTGTTGACGCGCAAGGAAGTGTAAATCCGGCCGATACTGGTGTCGGCGTTGCTAGCGAGGTCAAACATGGTTTTGCTTTGATCCTCCGGCGACATTTGCTTGATGTCGTTGAGTACGCCTTCGACAAGCGCCATGCTGGCTACTCCTGGGGCGGCTGCGGTAATGGTAATGCCCATTTCGGTGTAGGCATACCAGAGCAGTGCCAGTTGGTCTTCAACGCTGAGTTTGTAGAACGAGTCCGTGGTAGCCGGAACAGCGCTAGCAATCTCGGTGTTGGAGAAAATAGATTGAGCTGATTGAATACTAACTGCCATGTTTATGTTGTGGGATTCGCTGTCGGTTTTACTTGCGTACTTGCAAATTGCGAATCGAATTCTCCCTTAGTTAAAATTATGTAACGTTTTTGACAAATTAAAGTTCAAATTTATAAATATAAAGATTGTGAAAGTATTATCAATTTTGTTTCAAAATCAGTCTAAATATTAATAGACTTATAGCACATTTTATGATATGGTTTTTTACCCGATGAAAACATTAATTAATCGCGATCGCATTAAGCAAAAAGCCCTTGAGTTGGGATTTCACAAAGTCGGGATCGCCTCAGCCGACGCGGATTTTGATCGAGAAAAACCAAGATTGCAGGCTTGGCTGGACAAGGGTTATCAGGCGGATATGGCATGGATGGCAAACCCGAAACGGCTGGATATTCGATCGGTAATGCCAGAGGTGAAGTCTGTAATATGTGTCGCCATCAACTACTATACGCCTCACCAACGCCCGGGCGGTGCTGAATATGCCAAAATCTCTCGCTACGGTTGGGGGCGGGATTACCACAAAATTCTGCACAAAAAACTGAAGGTTTTGGCGGAGTGGGTACGATCGCAAGGCGAGGGAATTGAAGCGCGGTATTATGCTGATACCGGGCCGATTCAGGATAAGATGTGGGCCGAGAAGGCGGGCACTGGCTGGATTGCCAAAAATGGTAATGTAATTTCGCGCGAATACGGTTCTTGGGTGTTTTTGGGCGAAATTTTGACTAATTTGGAGTTAGCGCCCGATGCGCCGCACACCCAACATTGCGGTACTTGCACTCGCTGCATTGAGGCGTGTCCGACTGGGGCAATTGTTGAGCCTTTTGTCGTGGATGCCGATCGATGTATAGCGTATCATACGATCGAGAATCGAGCCGAAAAATTGCCCGACGAAATAGCCTCTAATTTACAAGGTTGGGTAGCAGGTTGCGATATTTGTCAAGATGTTTGTCCTTGGAATCAGCGTTTTGCCAAAGCAACAGATGTTGCAGAATTCGAGCCTTATCCTGAAAACATAGCGCCGACACTTGCAGAATTAGCCGATATTTCCGACGAAGAGTGGAACCGCAGATTTACAGCTTCGGCGCTGCGGCGAATTAAGCCCGAAATGCTGCGACGAAATGCGAAGGCAAATCAAATTAATAGTCAGTAGTTATTGGTTATTAGTTATTAGTTAGTATCCGTAGGGTGCGTCAGTTAGTAGAATTTCGCTCCACATGAAAAATATCTTTCTGACGCACCGAAAAAGAATGGTGCGTCAGTTTTGAGATAGTGGGTGAGAAACGAGAATAATCGTAACTGACGCACCCTACTTCACTTCTTTAGATAAATCGGGGATATAACAGAGAGCGCATTTTACGTTTACGTTTAATTAGTAGGTAATATAGAAATGATGACCTATTCCTGACTTTATTTTACTCAATGCTAAAAGTAATTATTTTTGATTTTGACGGTACTCTAGCAGATACGATCGATATTCTTCTGAATATAACTAATCGTTTGTCAGCAGAATTCGGCTTTAAGTCTGCCACAAAAGAGGAACTTGCTGAACTGAGCAATTTAACTTCTTGGCAAATCTTGAGATATTCTGGCATTTCTATCTTCAAATTCCCGCTGCTGATTAGAAAACTGAAAGCAGAGTTGCGCTGTGAAATTCCCAACATTCAATTATTCTCGGGAATCAAAGAAGTTTTGCTGGAGTTAAAAAAACTTGGCTTTCAACTGGGTATCATTACCTCTAATTCAAGAGAAAATGTCTTGGCTTCGCTGGAAAAAAACGGTTTGCAAGGCACTTTCACGTTTATTTACTCGGGTTCAACTTTTGGCAAACATAAAGTTATTAACAGATGGCTAAAAAGAGAGCATATAAATGCTGAAGAAGTTGTTTATGTGGGAGATGAAATCCGAGATATAGACGCTGCTAAAAAAACTGGAATTAAGGTAATTGCTGTAAGTTGGGGTTTTAATTCTCATTCAGCTTTAGCTGCACAAAATCCTGACTTTTTGATTGAACACCCCCAGGAATTGATCGATATCGTGAGTAATCTGAGGTGAATATAAATTTATGTAAACGAATATTGCAAAAGTTAAAATAGTAAAAATTTTATGTGTGAGTGGATTGAAAAAATTGAGATAGGCTGATATAAAGATGAATGAAAAGACTTACTCGATCGCTCAAAAAGTAGAATAGCCGGCGTTGCTGAATTTAGGTGTGATTCACTCGTTATAGCAATCTCTGAAATTTAGAGTAGGGGCAATTCATGAATTGCCCCTACTCTAAATTTCAGAGGCAAATCATACTCCAAATCAGCAACGCCGAATAATCGGCGTTGCTTAATCAGGGTATGAAAAATGAAATGAGAAAATTCAGTCAATCTTCTAAATTTTCTTGTTTCATTTGTTGCAGATTGATATCAAATCCGCTCTTCATCGGAATAATATAGAGGATACGGCAGTACCGTTTCCCTACCGCGATCAATTGTAGGGAAACGGCACTGCCGTATCCTCCGTTTATCTGTTAATCTGCTTCGCCTCGTTTCAGTGCGGCTAAGACTGCTTGCTGGCTGACTGCTTGGTAGATTTTGCTAAAATGCTGCTTGAGTGCGTCAGATGCGGGGGAGGATTTGCTAAGGGTTCCTTTACCATCTGTGGCGAGGGGAATTGGGCCTAAAATATCTAAAACGGTTTCGCTGCTGGGTGGAGGTACAATTACTACTAGAGATGATTCTAGTTCCTGGTTGTATTCCCAAAAGCGATCGACATCAGGCACTTGAGCATTCGCAGTAGCAGAATTTTCACCCGAATTTAGCTGGGTATTTTGCTCTCCTTCCGTACCCCGTCTTTGGCGGAGTGCTGTCAATATTTGCTCTTTAGTTCTACCACGCAGTTGAAAGAGTACAAAAGGGTCTTCGCCGAAGCGATCGCCCAATAAGTAGTATACTGCACTGATGTGTTTGCAAGGATTTTTGGGGTCGGGACAGCTACAGCGCGATCGAATATCTGACAAACTTAACGGAAATAGGGTTTTACCGGCGGCTGCAAATACATCTTCAATATTATGTGGCATTTCTCCTGCTAATAGTTTAGCTGAAAAAACCGCTCTTTGCGACATATTTTCAATCACATAATCCCAATCTTCATCGCTTAATGTATCGAGTCCTAAAGAAACTTGATAGGGTTTAGGATCTGTTCCTTGAACAATGGCAATCACTTCTTGGCTGGGAAACTTAATGCTGAGAACTTTACCCTCGCGTGCATATTGCCAGCCGCGTTCCAAACGCTTTTTGAAGCGATAAGTATTGATTAAATCAAGCCATTGTTGCGTCCACCATTCTCTGTCAATCATAAGCCGAAGGAAGAAGGAAGAAGGAAGAACGAAGAACGAAAAGGGAAGCTTTAGTTATCTAGTAGAGTCAGAAACCGGGTTTTTACGAAAAACTGGACTACAACCTTATATTCCTGGTAAAAAACCCGGTTTGTTGGGTCAAAGTGCGTAATTATTCTTCATCACTAGATTCTATGATAGCATTGCGATCGAGAATTAGTAAGTTGCGAAGTTGGTCTGTATCTAATTCAGTAATCCAGTTTTCTCCAGCACTGACAACTTGTTCGGCCAAGGCTTTCTTGCTTTCAATCATATCATGAATTTTCTCCTCTAACGTTCCCGTACACACAAATTTATGTACTTGCACGTTGCGGGTTTGACCGATGCGAAATACGCGGTCAGTTGCCTGATTTTCTACTGCGGGATTCCACCATCTGTCGTAGTGAAAAACATGGGTTGCTCGCGTTAAGTTGAGGCCCGTGCCGCCCGCTTTTAAGGATAATATCATAATCGGTGGGCCTTGGGGGTCATGCTGGAAGCGATCGATCATTTCTTCCCGCTGCTGCTGCTTGATTCCGCCGTACAGAAACAGAATTTCTCGACCCAAATGCTGTTCTAGATGCGGTTTGAGCAGTTTTCCCCATTCCGCAAATTGAGTGAAAACCAAAGCCCGATCGCCCTCAGCGACAACTTCTTCCAGCATTTCCACCAACCGCTGCAATTTCCCCGACTCCAGACTCTTAATTTCCAATACTTTCGGGTTTTGTTTAGCCGTCAACAGCGCCGGATGATTGCAAAGTTGTTTGAGTTTTACCAACAAAGCCAGAATCATGCCCCGGCGCTGAATCCCTTCGGCTGATTCCAATTCTGCGATCGACGTTTCGACTATTTGCTGATATAATGTCGCCTGATCTGATGCCAGTCCACAAAATACAGTCATCTCCTGTTTTTCGGGCAAATCTTGGATGATTGACTTGTCAGTCTTGAGGCGACGGAGGATAAAAGGCCGAACGAGCGATCGCAAACTTTGCAATGATTCGCGATCGCCATATTTCTCGATAGGAATCGCAAATCGGCGCTGAAAGAAATTGCGCGCTCCCAAATATCCAGGATTCAGAAACTCCAAAATAGACCACAATTCTTGCAGCCTATTTTCCACCGGAGTTCCTGTCAGCGCAATTTTAAAAGATGCCTCGATTTGCCGTACTATTTTCGACTGTTTAGACTCGGAGTTTTTAATATTTTGCGCTTCATCTAAAACCAATCCTTGCCATTTGACGCCTTGAATTTCCTTCGCATCACGAAATACTAGGGCGTAACTGGTAACGATCAAATCTTTGCCCTTAATTGCGGTAGAAAATGCTTTGCCTTTAGCACGTTTATCTCCGTGATGAACTAACACTTTCAGCGTCGGGCCGAACTTCCTGACTTCGCGTTCCCAATTTCCCAATACCGATGTCGGACACACCAGTAATGTCGGGCTTTCCAAGGCATCTTTTTCTTGTAAATGCAGGAGAAAAGCAATTAGCTCGATCGACTTCCCGAGCCCCATATCGTCCGCGAGACAAGCACCCAAACCCCAGCGTTCCAAGAAAGCCAGCCAGCCAACTCCTAGGGCTTGATACGGGCGCAATTCTCCTCGGAAACTAGCTGGGGCGATCGCACTTACCGCCTCATTATTATTTAAAGTATTCAACAATTCCTGAAGTTGACCAGTTGCTTCAAAATTCACCACTGGCAATTTTTCGATCATCTGAGAATCACCAGAGGCCAAACGCAAAGCATCTTCCAAAGAAAGAGTCATTTGCTCTTTGCGACTAGCAAAAAAAGTTTGAGCAGCCCTGACATCGGTTGCGCGCAACTCCACCCACTCGCCGTTAATTTCCACCAAAGGCGAATTCAACTCTACCAATCTATCAAATTCAGCCTTAGAAATGCGCTGTCCGCCGATCGACAATTCCCACTTAAAACTTAACAGACTTTGCAATCCCACTGAGCCTTGACGCGGATTCAATTTCGGAGTTTCCGCTTGAATACTCAAACCCAAACGACTCGCCCAACCACCAGCATGAGTCAAACTCGGCGGCAAAACAACGCCCAATCCGCTATCGGTAAACCGCCAAGCCACAGACTTGATAAAATTGTAAGCATCTAACGGTTTTAACAGACAAGATTGAGGCCGCTGTTCCTGCAAACTAGGTTCAATTAACGGATAAAGTTTTGAAGCTAAGCCCAAGCCGCTGAGCAAAGTTTCTTGAGGTAAATCTATGGTTCTTCCCACATAGGCTAACTGCTCAACCGGGTTATTCCAAATAGTTCTAGCATCTACCAAAAATTCGGCTTCATCTATTGCTTGCAAACAGTAATTCAAACTCCAGTTAACCTTACCGGGGGACGGTGGTATTAGGTGAAAGCAAGTGCGAAATTCACTTTGTTGAGATAGTGCATTTTGCAGCGGTGCAGTCCAAGCACTCAGCTTTGTTGCCAAATTTTCCAAGGCTGCCGATTCTGCTTGAACCATCCCAGATTCCTGCTGCAAAGCTTGCAGCCATTCGCGGATTGGAGAAACAGTTTTGATGTCTAAAGTTGAGCTACCAGCCGTTAGCGCAGCCCTCGAAGAGGATCGCACTTGACTATCCACAACACTGCTCAAAAATCCTAACACCAACTCCTTGGCCCCCATCGGCAAATCCACCGCTAAAGGCAATTGACTGAATTCTTCTGATTTCTCCTCTCTTTGTACCCTGAGCGAAGTCGAAGGGCTTTCTTCCTTCCCTTGATATGTTCTACAAACCGTCGGCATTTGCTTGACGAAAGTAGCGAGACGGAGTTGATCTGTAGAACTATCTAACAAAGGTTGCCATTTTGCAATAGCAGAACCATCGGACTCTTTCTCTAATCCCGGCAAAAATTTGCATCTCGCCAATAAATCCAAACTCCACCTAGAAACATGAGACCAAAAACGCAAATCAGAACCGACAAAAGAGTCAGTTGCTGTGCTATTTAGCGGTAGTGCTTGTAAGAAAACAAACGCTGCTTGAGGGTTGAGACAAAAACCCTCAATTTCCCAGGGATAAAGGTAAATATCCTCAATTTTAGCAGGTTCTGAAAGGGCTGTCGCTGAGTGCTGTGGCATCACTAGATTTGGGTTAGATGCGGAGATTTGAGTCGGAAGTGCGATCGCCCGAATATCTTTTCTAACTGATGAGATTTTGGGAACAACTTGTGCAGTTGCTGTTTTTGGCGATCGCCTAGTTTTTGGGCTTTTTTCCTGTGCTGGTTCTGCGGTTTCCGGTAATTGCCAATTCAGTTTAGCGGACTGCTGCAAGGAAGTTAGAAAAGTCTTTAACTCAGATTCAGTCATTGCCAAAGGATGGCGCAAAATCATCCCCGATTCAATAGTCTCGATCGCCCCAATCTTCCGCCAGGTTTCTCCCCAAATAAATAAACAACTTTCTTCTTGCGGATCGACGAGCCAACTGCCGTGTAAAATTGCCATTTTATTTAATCCTTATTTATTAGTTATTATTTATTAGTTATTAGTTATTTGTTACTTCGTTCCTACTGACATTTTGCACCATCCTCAATCAACCTTTTGTGAACAGGCTCTCCGGCCTGTTCCACAAGAAAATTCACTCTTTGTGGAACAGGCCGGAGAGCCTGTTGCTGACAATGATGCAAGATGTCAGTTCCAATTCCCAATGCCTAATGCCCAATTCTCTTCGACCGGAATGAAGATCCTACCATCTATTTCGGGTATTGGGCTGCCGATCGCCCCACAACCCTAAAAACAATCAAAGAGTATAAATGCTTACAATCTGCACTCTGACAGTCGATCGCCCGGCGATTATCTCCCTCTTTTGGCTGCTTCCTCTCAAACATCCTGTGGTAATGTTACGATCCCGACAGAGAAAGAATGTGGTAGATAAAGGAAGCAGTCCTAAATGGTAGAGATAGACAAGTCTATATCCTTCGATGGAAGGGATATTAGACTGAAGATTGGTTTACTGGCGCCTCAAGCAGGCGGTGCAGTTTTGATTCAGTCGGGTGACACAGCGGTGCTAGTGACAGCGACTCGCTCCCAGGGGAGAGAGGGAATTGATTTCCTGCCCCTGTTGGTGGATTACGAAGAGAGACTCTACGCTGGCGGTAAAATTCCCGGTGGATTTTTGCGCCGGGAAGGGCGTCCCCCAGAAAAAGTGACTTTGACTGGTCGTTTGATCGATCGCCCGTTGCGCCCGCTATTCCCTAGCTGGTTGCGAGACGACATCCAAGTTGTCGCGACAACGCTGTCGATGGACGAGCAAGTGCCCCCAGACGTTTTGGCAGTGACAGGCGCTTCCGTGGCGATTCTGCTGGCTAAAATGCCGTTTTATGGGCCAATGGCGGCAGTCCGAGTTGGTTTGGTAGGGGACGATTTCATCATCAACCCAACCTACAGCGAAATCAAAGAAGGTGAGTTGGATCTCGTGGTTGCCGGTTCTCCTGATGGAGTAATCATGGTGGAAGCTTCCGCGAACCAATTGCCCGAACAGGATATCATCGAGGCGATCGACTTTGGCTACGAAGCAGCCTGCGACTTGATCCAAGCCCAACGCGAAATCATGGCGGAATTGGGCATAGATTTAGTTGTAGCAGAACGGCCACCGCAAGATTCAGCCCTGGAAAACTTTATTCGCAGTCGCGCCGAAGCTCCAATCCGCATTATTTTGTCGAGATTTGAACAAGACAAAAATCAGCGCAATGCAGCTTTGGACGAAGTTAAGGCAAATGCAGTCGAATCTGCGATCGCCGAACTTGCCGAAGACGATCCGGTAAAACTAGCAGCCAGCGCCAACGGCAAAATGATCGGCAACGTTTTCAAAGACGTTACCAAACAAATGATGCGCAAGCAGATCCTCGAAGATGGCGTCCGTGTAGACGGCCGCAAGCTAGACGAGGTGCGACCCGTTTCTTGTCGCGTAGGCGTGCTGCCGTCGCGAGTACACGGCTGTGCGCTGTTCAATCGCGGGTTAACCCAAGTCTTGTCCGCAGCTACCCTGGGAACCCCAGGCGACGCCCAAGATTTAGGAGACGACTTGCACCCGCAGCAAGACAAACGCTACTTGCATCACTACAATTTCCCACCATATTCCGTGGGAGAAACCAGGCCAATGCGATCGCCCGGACGCCGAGAAATCGGTCACGGAGCCCTCGCAGAACGCGCTTTGCTGCCCGTTTTGCCATCCAAAGAAGATTTCCCCTACGTGATTCGCGTAGTTTCCGAAATCCTCTCCTCCGACGGTTCAACCTCAATGGGTTCAGTTTGCGCCTCAACGCTGGCATTAATGGATGCAGGCGTTCCGCTTTCCCAACCCGTCAGCGGCGCGGCAATGGGTTTGATTAAAGAAGGCGATGAAGTCCGAATTTTGACTGACATTCAGGCAATTGAAGACTTCTTAGGCGACATGGACTTCAAAGTAGCTGGTACCGACACCGGCATTACCGCTTTGCAAATGGACATGAAAATCAAAGGTTTACCCTTAGATGTAATTGCCACAGCCATCCGCCAAGCAAAACCAGCCAGACTGCACATTTTACAAAAAATGCTGGCAACCATCGACACTCCCCGCAAGGAAATGTCGCCGTTTGCACCGCGTTTGCTAACCCTGAAAATCGACCCCGAATTCATCGGTTTAGTAATTGGGCCTGGTGGCAAAACAATCAAAGCCATCACCGAAGAAACCGGCGTCAAGATTGACATCGAGGACGACGGAACAGTCACAATTGCCGGTAACGATGGCGAAAAAGCTCAGCGGGCTTACAGCATTATCCAAGGCATGACGCGCAAGTTAAATGCTGGAGACGTGTATGTGGGCACAGTAACGCGAATTATTCCGATCGGCGCTTTCGTAGAGATTTTGCCAGGAAAAGAAGGAATGATTCACATTTCCCAGCTAGCCGACTACCGAGTCGGAAAAGTGGAAGATGAGTTAGCTGTTAACGATGAAGTGATTGTCAAAGTGCGAGAAATTGACAACAAAGGTCGGATCAATTTGACCCGATTGAATATTCATCCCGACGAAGCGGTGGCCGCCCGCGAAGCGTTGAATAAATAGTTGACAGTTGGTAATTGGTAATTGCTTTTGGAGTAATTGCTAATTGCTAATTGGTAACTGGTAATTAGTAATTGCTGCTAATTGCTAATTGAGATTAAATCTGATTGTTTCAGATTAATTTGGGAGTAGGGTGCGCGACAGCGACAGATCGACAAAAGTGCGATCCTCTTCGAGGGCTGCGCTAACGGCTGTTAGAGTTAATAAATTCGCGCACTTTCCCCTCGGCGGTGGAAACCGCAACTATAGAAACTTTCGTCCCAGATTATTCGGCGGTTGAAACCGCAACTACACAAACAAAGTCCGCCTGCGCGGACTGAGCCGTAGGGTGTGTCGCCATTAAAAATCCCTCAAAAAAATCGACAATCGAGCGAGCGACGCACCTTGCAAAATGGCCCGTGTAAACAACCCTCCGCTTAACTCTCGCCCAAAATTCCATTGTACCAAGATTTTTGAGAAATGGTATAAGGCAATACGGTTGACTTAAGAACAATCTGACTTTCAAGAAATGCCTGTATTGCCTAGAAAATCCTGAGATGACATTCGTCAAAAAGCATTAAGTCAACCGTATTGTGGCATGAGGTGCGTCGCCGTGAAATTGTCGATTTTTTTGAGGGATTGTTTATGGCGACGCACCCTACGAATACTATTGCACTGAATTTAAATAACAGCTATACAATCAATTTCTACTAACACATCTTTCGGCAAACGCGAAACCTCGACACAAGCGCGCGCCGGTGCAGTTTCCGAATCAAAATACTTGGCATAAACCGCATTCACAGTGGCGAAATCATTCATATCTTTAAGAAACACCGTAGTTTTTACCACATCCAACCAAGTCGCGCCGGCTTCTGTGAGAATCGCTTCGAGATTTGCCATGACTTGTTCGGTTTGTTTAGCAACATCGTCGGTGTAGACAATATCGTTTAGTCTAATGTCGATCGCAATTTGACCAGCTACAAACAGCATAGTGCCCGTCGCGGCGATCGCTTGATTGTAAGGGCCGACTGGTGCGGGTGCTTTGTCAGTACGAATAATTTTGCGCGTCATAGATGTCACTTTTTGAGATTCTTGTTGATAAATTTGTTTGTAGTCGATTTCTGGTTCTGAGATTTCTGGCTCGTAGATTTCTCCATCGGGCATTATCGCATCAGTAAAGTCGGCATTTTTGATATTCCAACCATAGGTTTGAGCATCAGTCAAGTCTGCTTTCTTAAGGTTGGCTCCCTCCAAACTTGCTAGCATCAAATTTGCTTTTTCAAAAACAGCTCTTTCGAGATTTGTCCCTGCCAGACAGACTTTTTTTAAGTTTGTCCCTGTGAAGTCGGCTGCCGTAAGATCAGCCTCAGCCAGATTAACGCCTGATAAGTTAAATGCAGACAGATTGACACCTCGGAGTTTGGCTCTCTGAAAATTGACATCTTGGAGACTAACACGCTTTAAGTTCACTTGACTACATTCTGCTCCTGTCAAGTTTGCCCTCGTCAAATTTGAATCGCTCAGATTTGCTCTATTTAAATTTGCGTTCTTCAAGGAGGCTTTAGTTAACGATACAGAGCTTAATTCGGCATCACTCAGGTTTGCATTGTCCAGCTTAGTATTACTCAAATTGGCGCCACTGACGTTTGCCATACTCAAGTCAGCACCGCTGAGGTCTGCAAAACTGAAGTTGACACTATAACCTGTCACCCCGATTAAGTTTGTTCCTAGTAGGGATGCTCTACTGAAGTTTGCTCCATCGAGGTTTGCCTTAGTAAAGATTGCCTCATCCAACTCAGATCCAGACAAATTTGCATTGTATAGGTTTATTCCAGTCAAGTCTGCACCTTTGAGGTCTATCCCACTTAACTCTGCTTCCAGAAATTCGCGTTCGCCTGCTGCATATTTTTGTAAAAGTTCCTTAGCATCCATAAATAACCTCGATCGCCCTCACGTCCCAAAAATCACTATACCATCCGCGCGAATCAGGAATGCACCTGCCATTTTGCGCGCGGATGATTATCGGATTTCACACCACAGAAGTACCCGTCAAAGAATGTCAGCCCGCAATAAACTTCATCGCCACACCATTCATGCAGTAGCGTTTCCCAGTAGGTGCAGGGCCATCATCAAATACGTGACCCAAATGCCCGCCACAGCGACGGCAATGCACCTCAATTCTAGTCCCAAACAACGAATTATCGATCGATGTGGCGATCGCCCCTTTGATCGGATCGTAAAAACTTGGCCAACCAGTACCGCTATCAAATTTAGTTTGCGACGCAAAAACTGGCAAATTACACCCAGCACACGCATAAATTCCCTTCCCGTATTGCTTGTCGAGAATGCTAGTATGAGAGCGTTCAGTAGCGTGTTTTCGCAACACATTAAACTGTGCCGGAGTCAAAAGTTTGCGCCACTCTTCCTCAGTTTTAGTAACTTCAAAAACACCATTACTAGCAGCCATAACATCTGACTTTCCAGGCAAACAGGACGATAACCATGCCATGCTGACTGTTGCTATACCAGCTTTCAAAAATAATCGTTTCTTCATCATCCATCATCCACTTGCTAATTAATCTAAACCACCAGCAGTCACGTTCAAAACTTTTTGCTTGATTTGTACCTTTTTCAATCGCCTGTTCTTGGACATGATTAGTGAATATAGCGATCCTAAATCATTTGCATAATTCTTGTAGGGGCAATCCCCCCGTGGTTGCCCAATCCCTCGGAGGGCGGGCACGGGGGCACCGCCCCTACATATCTGCATGAATGATTGAGGATTGCTACATAATAGATTTAACTTTTTTTTTCCATATAAGATTTACCCCTACAAGTATTGCGGTTAATTAACCCGATCGCACCGAAGTCCTGCAAGGACTTTAGCCCTCACAGAACTCATAATCCTTCAAACATTACCTAACTTAAACAACAGCCGGAGCACCGACAACTTCACCCTTCAGCATCCGAGCAGCAGCATCCATCAACTGCTCCTCCAAATAAGGCTTAGTGAAATAACCCTTCGCGCCCAAACTGTAAGCCATTTGGCGGTGTCTGTCAGCACCGCGAGAAGTTAGCATCGCGATCGGCAATTCGCACAAAACCGCATCTTTCTGCATCCGAGAAAGCAGCTCCAAACCATCCATGCGAGGCATTTCAATATCGCAGAACACGATATCGCAAGGTAGACCGGATTTCATCTTTTCCCAAGCTTCCTTACCGTCGCGAGCTTCTTCAACCCGGTAGCCAGCTTTCTCAAAAGTAATCGAAAGCAACGATCGCACTGTAATTGAATCGTCCACAATCAGCACAGTTGGCTCAGTCTTCTCCTCAGCAGCCTCGGCAGCAGCCCGATCGCCGCTTTCATCCCAAAGCGTACCGCCAGCTTCCTTCCGCAGCCTGCCAGTAGCCAAATCGATCAGCTCCAGAACGTCCGCAATCGCCACAATTTTGCCATCCCCGAGCACCGTAGCACCCGCAATCCCGATCGGCTTCGGCACCGGCCCTTCCAACTGCTTGATCACGATTTCCTGTTCCGTCGAAACCTGATCGACTTGCACAGCCAAGAAATTGCCACCCGATCGCAGCACGATCACCGAAATCATGTCATCGTCGGTGTTAAACCCGTAAACACTGCCCCGGCCGAGATGGCGGTTGTAAGCGAGCAAATCGCGCAGCGGCCGGAACGGCAAAATCGAACCGCGCCACTCTATACAAGGCAAACCGTCTACACCCGTCGTTACCTGATCTCGCGGTACATCGATCATGTCTTCCACCCCGTCCATCGGGAAAGCAATCCGAGCTCGATCGCTAATGCAAGTCAGAGCCTTAGAAATACTCAACACCAGAGGTAAACGGATGGTAAATACAGTACCTTTGCCGATCGTCGAATCAATCCCCACAGTCCCGCGAATCTCCTGCAAGGAAGTCCGCACCACATCCATACCAACCCCCCGGCCAGCGTACTCCGTCGCCTGCTCCTGAGTGCTGAAACCTGGCATAAACAGCAAATCGTAAACTTCCGAGCGAGACATCCTCTGAGCCTGAGGCGCCGTCAGCAAACCCTGCTTAATCGCCTTCGCCTTCACCTTTTGCGGGTCAATTCCCGCCCCGTCATCAGAAACCGAAATCACCGTTTGATTTCCTTGGTGGAAAGCCCGAATCGTAATCCTGCCCACAGCAGACTTCCCTGCCGCCAGGCGCACCTCCGGTGGTTCGATCCCATGAGTAATCGCGTTATTCACCAAGTGAGTCATCGGGTCATAAAGTTGATCCACAATCATCTTGTCGATCAAAATATCCTTACCCTCAACCTGCAACTGAGCCTGCTTGCCGCACTTGATCCCAATTTCTCGCACCGCGCGGAACAGCCGATCCGTCGTCTCCGCAAACGGCTTCATCCGAGCGCGGGTCAAACCTTCTTGCAGTTGAGTTGTGACTTGGCGCAATTGGCGAGTCACCTGATCGGCTTCATCCACCAAAAACTCAATGTCAGCAGCCGACTCCCGCACCCGCACGATCAGCTCGATAATCTCTTGAGCCAGACTGTGGAAAGGAGTAAACCTGTCCATTTCTTCTGGTCTCCAAGCGCTTTCGCGTTGGTGGGACGACTCCTCAGAGCGCCAGGCCGATCGATGTCCCTGACGGTTTGCCAGCAAAGCAATCTCCAAAAGACTCCGCTCGTAGAAATCCTGAGTCCGCTGGCTCACATCGCTCAGCAGCGTGACTTGGTGCAGCAAATTGTCCAAAAACTGCCGCATCCGTTCTTGGTCTTGTTCCAAGCTGTTGCGGTTGACTACCAATTCCCCCATCAAATTGCTGAGGTTGTCCAGTTGCTTGACCGGCACCCGCATCGTCTGGTCGCCGAACCCGCCAGCGCGGGCATTCCGCCTGGATCTGTTCATCCCCGACGCCCCGATACTGCTTTCCCCCTGTGAGCGGCCACCGTCCTTTGGCTCTTCCAGCAGTTTTTCCAAATCGCCAAATTCGTCCTCGCTCTCGTCATTAGTAGCGGGCCGAGCTTTACGGGCAGTTTTCCCCGGTGTAGGAATTTCCGGCATAGTTGCGCTCTCACTGAGAAGATCCTCAAGATCCGAGAAAACCTCCGTACTTACCGGGTTCTGATTTTTCCCGACCGAGGCTGCTATTGCGGCCCCAGCGCCCCCTGCAATTAACAGCGCTTCTAAATCGTCAAAATTGCCTTCGTCATCCTCACTGCCTGATTCTGCACCAAAAAAGTCTGCTAGCGAAGCATCTTCCAACTCCGAGGAATCTTCAATACCCGCCGATCCGTCTTCATCCCAAAAGCCCGTCGTCAGTTCCGAAGTCACCAGAGAGCCAGCATCGATCGAATCCAACAAATCATCAAAACCCTCCAACTCTTCGGTGTTGAGAGTCGCCCCGGTTTCCAAAGCTGCCAGCAAATCAGTATCGCCGTCAAACATACCGTCGAGAGATTCTGGCGACAGCGCCTCTAAATCTCCAGCCGAAAAATCCGTTTCCAGGGCATCAAACAAATCATCCTCGCCATCGGACTCGACCGTGGCCTCTGTTTCAGGTCGATCGAGCAAATCCTCACTTCCGTTCGCCGCGACAGCATCCGACAGCAGCCCTTCGCCAAACATATCCTCCAACACATCGAAATCGCCACTCTCAGACTCGAAACTTGAAATTTCCGAATCAGGACTGCCGGACAATCCCCCAAGTTCAACCCCTGGCAAATCTGCCAACCCTTCCTCAGAAACAACCCCTTCCGAGTCCGAGAACAGATTCGCCAAGTCGCCCTCCTCTGGTTCCACAACAGCTCTGGGCAATTCTGAATCCCCATCTAAATTCATCCAATCCGCATTGAGTTGCCCCGAAGCTTCCCCGTCATACTCAGTACCCGTAGGTACAGAACCGAACAGCTCAGCCAAATCCGCCGCCTCTCGCGAAGTAGAGGCCCTGACAGGCCGCTCCGGCACCTTCTCCTCCTCAGGAATCGCGCGCGAGGTGATATCGCCAAACAGCGCATCTAGATCCGTATCCTCTAACTCCAAATCTGCCGATTGCACAGACTCGTCTTCGATCCCGAAAGTATCTTCTAGCCAATTTCCATCCACAGAGATATCTAATTCAGAATTTGGTGTCATGTTAAAAACGCTATCAATTTCTTCTTTTTGTGCGCGGCCAGCAGCTAAATATCGATCGCCCCTGCTACCCCCATCTTCGCCTTCTGAAGAGAGGAAACCAGAAGTAATGCCCAACAACTCACTCAAATCCGAGTTCTCGTCAAGCTCAGAGAGCAACTGGAAATCATCTATTTCGGCATCTTCTGAATCATTACCACCGCTTGCCGTCAGCTCGTTCGATACCGGCACATCCGCTGTCTCAGAAAAGCCAAAATTGCCGAACAAGTCATCCAAATCAGGATCGTCAGCATCAACAGAAGTTTGGGCCGCCACTTCGTCCAAAAGCGTACCGAGGGCATCTTCCTCAGCTTGCCCAGGGCCCTTCTTGCCCGATCGATCTCGCCGATCCAAACCGCTCCTGTTACCCTGTTCAAGTTGTTTGTGAGTTGGCGACTGGCTCAAACCCTCATTTTCCCGATCGGTCTTTGTCGCCGAACCCTCTGGCTCACCTCCAAACAGCAAATCCTCCCCAAACAAACTCGTCAGATCCTCGATCGGATGCTCCGCGTTCGTTTCCGAATTTTCCACAGCGTAGCCGTCAAACAACAAATCAGTAAAATCGCCAGAATTGTCATCATCTGACTCCACCATTCCCTCCATCGGCCTCCCAGAAGACTGCGCATAGTCGAGGTCATCATCTTCTTCCCAAGCGCCGTCGAGATCCGGGGAGTCGCCGTCAAACAAGTCAGCTAAAGTGTTGAGTTCAGCAGCGCCCACTTCTGGGCCAGTGCGAGTCGAGCTTCTAAAAGAACCAATTTCCATATCTGATTCTCCGAACCCAGGGGAATCGCCGAATTGGGGCGATCGACCGCCACTGTAATCGTTGCTCTCGCCACTATCTAGTTGATCGAACAGCTCGTCTATGCTCAGCCCCGAAATAGTCGGCAGCAACTTGTTCAATCCATCCCCGGAATCGCCAGAGTCCCCCAGATCCCATGTATCGTCAACAGCCGCCAAATTCGCCCCCGATGTAGTCGGTTGAGCGAACGCCAGCAAATCTTCAAAATCCGTTTCAGGAACCAGAACCTCCGGTAGCAGCGCCAGCAGTTTATCGCTTGGTTCGATCGACCTTTCTCGACCAGAGAGTACCTGTTCTTGAGCTTTTTTGATGTCTTTGATCACCGTCGGCGCTAACGTGCGGTAGGTATTATCTGGGTTGGCGATCGCCTTGGATACAGTTTCGATCAATTCTATCCAGTGGGGCAGTTCAAATTCCTCTCCCGCCAAAGCCAAATTCCGACAAATATTTTTAAGCTGCCGCCTACTTTCTAGCCCCTCGGGCTGTTTGAATTCTTGCAGCATTTCCCGCATTCTCGCCGGCACGTCCGAGTCAAATACCAGGTGGAGCGCGCTTTCTTCTGTATCTCTAGCATCAAATGCGTAAACTGACCCCGAGTCCACAAAACTGCTCGATGAGCTAAAAGCCCCAGCTTCCATCCCTGTCAGAACTTGTTGAGTTATCGGCAACGGACTACTCTCATCTCCATCGTGTCCAGAGTGCCCGACAAGTCCCCCCAAGTGTCCGTTGAGTTCTGTAAAAACAGGTTCTAATTCTCGAACCATCTGTTCTCCTAATTCCTCTGTCAGCCCAAAAGGCCCCGACAGTTGCTCTAACAGCCCTTGCAATGTGTCAAAAATCCGCAGGAACAGGGACTCTAGCTGTTGGTCTACTTTAACACTGCACTCTTTTAAAACTTTAAAACTATCTTCTAGTCGGTGAGCTGTTTGCTGAATGCTGGTCAAGCCCAGCATTGCCGCTCCTCCCTTGACAGAGTGAGCAGCCCTAAATACTTCGTTGACCAATTCTGGGTCTTCGATCGTGGTTTGCAGATTCAGCAAGCCTTGTTCGATCGTATTGAGGTGGTCTTTTGCCTCCTCAATAAAGTAGCCCATGATCCTCTGTTGTTGCTCCGGCAGCATATTTTTATTCCTGATTTTAATCGTTATTGTATTGGGTCTATTTTAGTATTCTTAGAGAATATCTCTGTAAATCTCTCCCCTTCCCAACAGAATAATCTGACTGCGAGATATTGCAAATGTCCTAGCTATTTCTGCTTTCGATATTCCCTCACTTAAAAGATAGCGAATCTGCTGTACCTGTTCGGGTTTTAGTTTGCGGGTAGGACATATCTTGCCAGGAACGAAAGGAAAGCGGTTTTTTTCTATAGCATCGCGGGAGTTATCGGCGGGAGTTCCTTCCCACAAATGGTCTGGATTGACACAACCGCGATCGTCGCAACTATGGCAAGCAAAATAACCCACTTTTACAGGTCGTCCCAGTTTGTTTTCTAGTACCAGTCTGTGAGGATAGAAGCTTTTATTTTTTCCGTTAATTTTAATAGTTTTAACGGAGTAACCATCACTTCTTTTCGCCAAGGTACAAATCATGCAGCCGTTCGGCTGTATCTCAGCCCGAATACCGGGAATTATTTCTATGCCTCGCAGTTGTTTTTGGGGTTTAGGGGCAGATGTGCTTCCTACATCTTTAATCCGTCCTTTTCTAAACCTATCTTGAGAATTTTCTAGTCGAGAACCTTCCCATAAATGATTAGGATTAATGCAGTTGCGAACGTCGCAAGTATGGCAAGAAAAGTATTCTGGTCTAATCGGACGACCTAAGATATTTTCTAATACTAAACGGTGTACATTAAAGGTTTTCCATTCACCGTTAATCTGAAGCCTCTTATTTGCATAGCCACTCCTAGATTTCGCTAGAGTAGAGATAATACAGCCCGTCGGCTGAATCTCACCAAATATACTAGGAATTACCTCTACTATGTTATTATCCATCTATGCAACTCCTAGTTTGTTTAGGTGCTGGATTGGTATCCCCGCAGTTGTTTCAAGACTGCGAGGTTGCTTTTTGTCTATCATTATTTCCACACTAATGTGCTTGTAAATCAGCAAGTGAAAAAAGCATTAAACAATCAATTATTGTCTTTCTGCTGTTTCTACTCGGAACCTTTCCACCGATGTCAAAAGGTCGCGAGCAACACCTACCAAATTTTGCAAAGCACCAGAAACTCGCTGCGCTTCTTGGGACGTTTCCTGAGCAGTTAGCTCGACGGCCTGCATCACCGAGGCCACCGAGCGAGCTGTTTCATTCTGTTCTACAGTGTCCGCCGTAATCGATCGCACTAGCACGTCAATTCGATTAGTAACTTGAATGATATCTTCAAGCGATCGCTTCGCTTGTTCTGCCAATCTTGTACCCTCAATAACCTGCTGCGTACCTTCTTCCATCGCCGTCATTACTGCGCCGGTTTCACTTTGAATTTGCATCACGATCTGTTCGATTTCTTTCAAAGATTTCGCCGATCGATCTGCCAATTGTCGAACCTCATCCGCCACGATCGCAAAACCCCGGCCAGCTTCCCCAGCCCTCGCCGCCTCGATACTAGCGTTAAGAGCCAACAAATTCGTCCGGGAGGCGATCGTCGCAATCAGAGCCACAATCTTAGAAATTTCTTGAGAAGCTTCAGCTAACCGCTTGACTTTTCTCGTAGTTTCTGCAACAGTTTCCCGAATTTCCAAAATCCCGGCCACCGTACGCTCCACAGCCTCGCCCCCTTTCAGAGCCGTTGCCGCCGCACCCCGAGCCACTTCCTCCGCCTCTCTAGCGCTCTCTGCGACCCGCTGAATCGCATCAGTGAGGACTTGCACCGAATTCAGGGTTGCCGCCAGTTCCTCAGCTTGTCGCAGCGCATCAGAAGACAAATCGCCCGCAAACTTGGCACTATCCGTAGCACCTTTGCTGACCTCCCGAGCCGCCTGCTTCACCTGGTGAACGATTTCGCGCAGATTTTGAATAGTCAAGTTAAACGAGTCAGCAACAGCGCCCAAAACGTCTGCGGTCACTTCCGCAGTCACCGTCAAGTCACCCCGAGCCGCTCCTTCCACGTCATCTAGCAAACGAATCACTTGGCGCTGCAAGTCTTCTTTTGCCTGTTCCTGCTCGTCAGACTTGCGCCTGGTATCGCTAATCGTGGTTTGGATCACCTTCGCCATGTGGTTGAATTTAGCGGCCATTTTGCCAAATTCATCTTCCGAGTAAATCGTGGCGCGAGCGTCCAAAGTTCCTTGAGAGACCGCATCGAACTGAGCTTGCAAATTGTCCGATGACTTGCGCACCTGCTTGGCGATCAACTGGCCGATGCCCCAAGAAGTTAAAAAGCTCGTAACACCTGCTGCTGCGGTCATTACCCAGCCTGTTTGGCGCAGGTAAACGATCGCCTCCGGCTTGTCTTGGCGCAGAGCTTGATAAGAGGCGATGTTGGTAACGAAAGCCACAGCTATCAGAGAAACCAGCCCGGCCCCGATCGCCGTGTACAAATGTTTTGTAAGCAAAGGGGCATTTTCCAAGAAAGCCAGTCCCCCCTGTTCTACTGTCACCGACGTATCGAGCGCTTCTGTTTCTGTCGAAGCAAAAGTCGGCACCGACGCATCAGCCGGCCCGGAAATGCTAAATATCTCATCATCCCGAATTGCCGAGCCGTCACTATTGTCAAAGTCCAGCCCGCTGCCGGTTGTACCCATCATGCCGCTGGTCGAGTTGCCGAAATTGGTGCTACCTCTAGTCAGGATCGAACTGCTGGCATCTTCTGAGATGTCAAAGTCCGGCAAATTGCCCAAATCGTCAAACTCGTCAAATTCCTCCAAAAAGCCACTGTGTTCTTGAGCGTTCCCAGTTTTTGACGACCAGTCACTGTTGTTGTCTGAGGCCCCGAAAGCTGTCGCTTGCTCGTTGTGATCCAGAGAGAAATCATCGCTGAAAGCGTCGTCATCAAAAGCGTCTAACTCGAAGCTATTAGAGCCAAATCCCGGTTCCGAGTCCCCGTAACCGTTACTGTTGGGGGAGGATCGATCGACCGAATTAAATTGTCCTCGGCTTGACCTTGACGCGTGAGAATTGGGGACAGCACCTCCCATCAGCAGCGTTTCGTCTTCCGCCAGCGAATAGTTTGACGAGTATTCCGAGTCGGCATTCCGCTGCTTATTTTGAGAGCGAGAAGACCCGAAACCCGAGGACGAGGACATCGGCTCGGCAAAGGGGTCTGCCTCTTCTAAGGGTGCGTTCTGGGCGTGTTCGGAGCCAGTCTGGGGCGGGGCTTGGTAATCGTAGTCGTCGTTGAGGTCAAGTTCGTCTGGCAAATCGAGTGGCGCAAAAGGTTCGCCAAAATTGTCCGACGGCCCAGTGCGCGAGTCGAGTTGGTTCGAGTCGAAGGAATTCGAGGTTTTTGCTGCGGCAAAACTTTGACCGTTGAGGATCTGAGTCGGAGCTTCTGAAAACGAATCTGCTGAGTCAGGTGCTTTTTTCCCAGAAACTTTGCTGCTCTTCAAATCAGTAGCATCAAGCGCTTGGTCATCTGAGGCAAAAGGGTCTCCAAAGTCTCCAAAGTCTCCAAAGTCCGAGTCCGCAAACTCGTCCATGTCTAGTGGCTCAGACGCATCAGCATAAGCTGCGATCGCCCCGCTATCGCTAGCAAAGGGGTTAGAATCAGAGGCTAAATCTTCGATCGAACCAGCCGCGCGAGCTTTGTCTTCTGGTTCCCACTCCAAGCCACTCATGCCAAAGTCTGCCAAGTCCTCGTTTTCAAGTTCGTCTGGGGATTTACGGACAAAAGACCCAGATGGGGAATTTCCTTGGAAAAGTTCCAGATCCGGGTCTTCTAATCCTTGATCCAGAGATAATTCTGGGTAGAATTCTAATTCAGTTTCAGCCGACAAAGCCTCGATATTTTCCGTGTGGAGTTCTCCCGATAAAAATTGGTCTGTGTAGGTAATTCCGCTGTGAGCGTGTTCGACCAAACTAGCGTCGTCACTCAAGCCCAGCACCACCATGTACTGTTCGCGCGCCACCTCGTACTGTTGCAGTCCGTAGCAGTAGATGTGTCCGCACAGCAGGCGAGCGCTGGGGTCTTCTGGAAAATCTTCTACCAATTGATAAACTAGGGCCGCGGCTTCTGAATAGTTACCATCCATGTAAGCCGCTTCTGCCCGTTGGTAATCCTGCTGAAAGTTGGTACTTGTTGTCATTTGCCGCCCTCTTTTGATTTTAGACTTTAGATTTTTGATTTTTGATTTTTATCTTGAATGTTTAGATGCGCGCCTCAAGTCGTGTGACTGTTGATGGTTAGACCCCTACCGAAAATCGCAAATCGCAAATCTAAAATCGATTTCACGCTGCCCACCGCGCTGAGCGCAGAATTTTCACTTGATCTAGTAGTCGGAGCACTTTAGTCGCTTGTTCACCTAACATCCATTCTCCTCTCAGAAATGGAATCATGCCGTCTGGTGCATTGTTCTGAGAGTGCAGTTGCTCTACGTCGAGCCAGTCCATCCCCACAATTCGATCGACTGCCAGCCCTAAAATCGTATCTTGGTCTTCCACGGCTACGATCGGGATTTCGGGTCTGTCTGTGTTCAGAGGTGTTTGGTCTCCCAGAAATTGGCCGAGGTCTGCCACCCAAATCACTCTTCCCCTCATGTTTAGCGTACCTAAAAGCAGAGAAGAAACATTGGGGATGGGTGTCATCCGGTCTGGGGAGGGGGATAGTACCTCTCTAATCCCTGTGGCCGGCAGTGCGAACTCATTCCCCGAAGGAACGTAGAACCGCAGATGCAGCTCGCCTTCGGGAGTTTCTAGTTCTTGGAATTCTGGAGGATGATCTACGCCTTGTCCTGGTAATATAAAATCTGGGCTGCCACTAATCATAATTCTGACACCTGTATTTCTAGCAAATTGTTGACGTTTCAGGAGAGCGATCCCTCGTCGCAACTTCGACGATCGAAACTTGACACAGCCAAGCTTGACACAGCCAAGGGCTTAATGGTGCTACTGCCGGAGGTGCTTGGCAATAAATGTACTCCGTCAATAACTTAGGCTCGATCGATAATTCGCGCTACCTTTGGTGACAAATTGGCTCAAATCAATTACTAACAATTAATTTGTAACCTTGACCTACTCTCCAGCCGGAAGGCGTGGGGATGCTTGTTCATGGTTCCTGTGAAATCCACTTGCTGCTTCTAGTTTCCGATCCACAGTAGAGGTGGTTTTCTCCCCATGCTTTCTAAGAGTACGAGGCAGATTCCTTTTGCGAATAAGCGAATATCAGGCTATTCTCTTCCTAAAATTTCCCTGCCCTTTTTTTAAATATTAATTGCCGCGTTTGTGTCCCGACAAATTTCAACTTGGCAGTTGGGCCATAGATTGAGATCAGACTGCTGAGGATTTTTTTCACGGGTTGACCACAATTGGAACAATGTTGGGATGTGTAGTTAGGCGATATTGCCATAACAGCTACTTTCCACAGAAAACTTGTTTCAATTGAGAAATTTAGACAAGTTTAGCTAAGTATTTGGCTATTTAGTTTAACTCTTGGGCATCGGTTTTGGCGATCGGCTGCAAGTGAATAACAAGTACATTATATTTTTCCTTTAATCGACTTCTACCGCCGTAGGAGGCTAGAAATTGAACAGAGTTTTACCGACGCTTGCAGAGTCTAAGTGTACAGACTTACCGGAAATCTGGGTAAAAGCCCCGTCCTAAAAGGACGGCTTTAATTTAGTTTTTTTGTTTCAGGCTTAGGATTGTGAGCGTAAACCCTAAAGATTCTTGAAGCAGTCGATTTATAGCCACAATTGCGGGTAAACATGATAAAATAATTCCCTGATTGTACTATAGTTCAAGTTAAAAGGCAAGCCACATCAGTACCGGATCGTAAATGAAATCTAACGATTTCGGAGCCTAGATCGACCTTCAAGTTAGGAATATGGTGAAAAACCATAAGCTTGCTAAATCAATTAGCGATTAGCGTGGTCACAGTTTGCTCTTCGGGCTGCAATATTTTGGGAAAGTGTATGGGAAAATAGTAGTTGCTGTTGCTCCTCAGTATACTTCTGTTGATTGTTCAACTTGTGGCAATACTGTTAAGAAATCGCCCAGAGTCAGAACTCATATTTGCCTGTGCGGTGCGGTATTAGAGCGACACCACAATGCAGCTCTGAATATTCTAGCGAAGGGTTTGAGGCAAGCAGGAATCAATTTAAATACGGTGGGACACACCGAAATTAACGCTCTTGGACAGACAGACCTCTACTATGAAAGTGGTGACATCAAGAAAGCAAGTTGACTGATTGAACCAAGAATCCCCGTTTCACGCCCGTAGTGTCAAATATTCTAGTTTATGGTGCGGGGAGGCTTAATCCCTAAGCTTTCACGGGCGATCGAGACGGGGCTGGCGTCGGCAACAAAAAAGCTCCAATAATGCCACTGGTGTGGAATTTAAGGAATGAGAATTAAATAACTTACAATTTTTATTGTTCTTGTGGGACGGGCAGGACGCCCATCCCACAAATATGTGTAAATTATTTAATTCGCGATCCTTATGTTGATTCTAATTCGTCTTCTAGGGAGCGGGCTAATAACTTTTCCGATAGGTTGGCCGGAGGATAGCCAGGGCCAACATATTTTTCTACCAGCATTAATAACTCGTTTTCGCCAAAAGGTTTGGTGAAGTAGTCAGTAGCTCCCGCCATGCGCGCTTGAACGCGATCGATAAATCCGTCGATACCCGTCAGCATGACGATTGGCGTGTGCCGGAAGGCGGTAGAGTTGCGCAGCATTGCACAGATTTCGTAGCCGTCGAGTTCAGGCATGGCGATGTCGCACAGAATTAAATCTGGTTTGAGTGGAAAAACCAAACTCAGGGCTTGGAGGGGGCTACTGATGCCAGTAGCTTCGTAACCGTGTTCGTTTAAGATTAATTCGACTGTTTTGCGAATCACATTGTCATCGTCAATGCAGACAACTCTCTTAACCTTGGTTTCTGGAGACGACCATTCTTTTTTGTTGTTGGCCACCGCAACAGAGGGCTCGTAAAATACTTGCACCAATCCCTGCTGCACGAAGGGGTAAATCGCCTTAGCGACAGTCAGGACATCTCGGTTCAGGTAACGCGCCATTTGACGGATCGAAGTGTGGCCGTCGGCCCAGCGTCTGAGAGTATTAAAGGTATTGGCAGGGAGCGCGACTCGCAGCTCGGCGGGGTCTGAAATTACCGGGCATTGGTTGGGAGACTGAATGTGAGGGTGAAACTGCTTCCACTGCTGCACCTGTTTGATAATCTTCTCCAGCAGTGAGCTAATCTCTAAGCTGGTTAGTTGAGGAGCCAATGCTGACCCCATTTCAAAAGTGAATGAACCCTGATGGATGCTGAGCAAGTCAAACAGGGTTTCGTGGATCATGCTGTGGATGATGTTCCGCCCTTGGGGTGGGGTGAGGATGTGGTTTTCTAGCAGGGCCCAGAGGTAGCCGTATTCTGGGGCATTGGTAGATGCCATATAGGGAACTTGGATTTTGTCGAGGGCAGTATCTGCTTTGTAACGGCGTAGGTAGTCGCGCAAGCGAAACAAACTGCCCGCACTCTGGGTAGCGTAAATAATCTGACCGTTGAAGCAGAAGACATACCAGGATTGTCCTGCAAGGGAGCGCTGGGTAGGTTGAGTACCCGTGTTGCCGGTGGAGCTGTAGGCCTCTACGAACAGTTCTCCGGTTCGCTGACCTAACTCAATCAATTGCAGGATGCTGCGGATGTCAATTTCACTCAAATTTCCCTGCATGCAGCTAAAGTGTCCTCTTTAAAACCGTTGGTGTCTGAATCTCGGAAAGACTGTGTGCTGGCGCAAAGATTGACTTGAGTTTCGGTCAATAATTCACGCGCTGATGCCTTTGGCACAATGGCAATTGACGAAAGGGATGGCAACCGTAAGCGGCGGGCGAGTCTGCCGCCCTACCAGTCCACAAGCTAAAACCGCGAAATTCGCGGCCTTCTCCAAGTGTAGAGTGTCATCTTGTATTCCAACTGTTCCGTTCTGTGAAACTTACTCAAACCTACTCAATTTGACCAGACCCGGCGTGCAGGCGCGGGCATGGTCAAATTGTTAATCGGATTTTTTGACAGCAACAATGCGAATTCGGCGATAATCTGCACTCCAATTACCATCGCGGTAAAGCACCGATCGCAAATGTTCTTCAACTGTACGAATTACGTGCGATCGCACATCATCAGACAAACCAGACAAAAACCCACCAGCAAACATTTTAATCCAGTTTGCCATGCCAGCGCTGCCGCCTTCTAGAGGAGTTGGTCGATCGAACAAAACCGCATAACCGACATCAAAACCCTGCTTTTCCAAAAGCCCAGCATACTCGCCGATACTCGGAAAATACCAAGGATTAAGCGCTTGGGGTTTCTCGCAGCTAATTTCTGACAAAACACTCAAAATTGCCCGGACGATCGCCCCTACATTTCCCTTACCGCCAAATTCAGCCACAAAACGCCCTCCCGGCTTCAGTGCTTTTGCGACGCAATTAATTACAGCATCCGGCTGTTTGATCCAGTGCAAAACAGCATTAGAAAACACAGCATCTAACGGATATTCTACTTGAAAACTTCTAGCATCGGCTGCGGCAAAGTTAATGTGAGGATAGTTTACTTTAGCCGTGGAAATCATCGACAAAGATGAATCAATTCCATACACAAAAGCACCACTTTCAGCAATCTTTTCAGTTAACTGTCCCGTACCACAGCCTAAATCTAGAATGCGTTCTCCAGCCTTCGGAACCAACAACTCCAAAAGCGATTCACCGTACTGCCAAACAAAAGCATGATTTCCCTCATAAAGCGCAGAATTCCAAAAATCTTGTGACACTTTAACTCCCTCAACTTGTAAAATAAATTGACTTGAGTTGCAGCTAAATAAAAATATAGCGCTCCTCAATCAATGACTTGTCTTCTTTCTCTTCTCTTCGTGTCCTACCCTTCTGGAACGGCTTCGCCGAACGCCTCGAAAGCGGTTTATTTAAAAAAACCTCCTTCACACATTGATAGGACTGACGCATGGGTAGCTAGAAACCGGGTTTCTACCTATATTTATCGTTACTAAACCTATTTCTAGTAGCAACCGGGTTTCTGAGACGAGCGCGCAGTTCGTGATTAAATTATTTGCTAGCAAGCAGATTAATTGCATCCCCATCGATCCGGCAAACCCTAATATTTTCCAGAAGGCGCGCTCCCTGCTTTTGGTAAAAGGAAATACCAGGTGCATTTCCAGTATTAACAGTCCATTCAATCCGCCCGCAATTTGTGGACTCGGCAATTTGTGCCAAAGACTTTAACAAAGCTGTTCCAACTCCAACACCGCGAAAATGAGCTTGCACAAATAAATCGTCAAGCCAAAGACAGGGCTGCGCCAACAAGCTTGAATAGGAAACATAAAACATGGCAAAGCCTACCGCTTTTTCGGCAACTTCCGCGAACAAAACCCGCACGATGGGACAATCGCAAAATAGTGTTTGCTTCAATTTGTCGGCTGTTGCTTCTAAAAGATGTGGAACTCTATCGAATTCTGATTTTTGTGCAATAAAAGCCAGAATTAATTCTAAATCTGTAAACTCTGCTTCTCTAATTTTGATATCCAAGTTTGCCATTGTTTAATTCTCAATTTCGCCTATTAATCACTGTATTAAATGCTATCATAAATGTCCAATATCTATTGAAGTAGCAACTTATACTTTTAAAGTATTAATGAATGGTAAATTATGGAACTGCGACATTTACGTTATTTCATTGCGGTTGCAGAAGAATTGAATTTTACTCGTGCAGCCGATCGCCTGCATATGGCCCAACCTCCGCGCTCGTCAGCAAATCCAGCAGTTAGAAACCCAGTTGGGCTTTCAATTGTTTCGCCGCACCAAACGAACGGTTGTGCTAACTGAAGCAGGACAGGTTTTTTTTGAGGAGTCGCAAAAAATTCTGCTGCAAGTCGATCGAGCAATTCAACTCGCGCAGCAGACAAGCCGGGGCGAACTCGGCCAACTGACGATCGGCTTTGTGAGTTCGGCCGCTCATAATGTAGTGCCAGCCATTTTGCAGCAGTTTCGCACTCTGCATCCTGCGGTAAAGCTCGAATTGCACGAATTGACGACAAACGAACAGTTGCAGCGGCTGCGGTTCGGGCAAATTGATATCGGCTTCGTGCGCCCTCCGGTTGAGGAAGATGGGATAAATTCAGAAATCGTGTTTCGGGAACCGCTGATCGTGGCTTTGCCGCAGACGCATCATTTGGCCGATCGCGCGTACGTAGAATTGCGGGAACTTTCTACGGAACCGTTTATCCTGTTTCCGCGTTCCCTCGCTCCGGGGCTGTACGATCGATCCGATCGTCAGTCTTTGTCAGCAAGCAGGCTTTAGCCCTCGGGCCGCTCAAGAAGCGATTCAAATGCAGACAATTGTCAGCCTGGTAGCTGCTGAGATGGGCGTGGCGATCGTCCCCGCATCGATGCAAAATTTCCAGCGCAGTGGGGTTATTTACAAAGCGCTTTCAGAATCAACCTGCATTGTGGCGATCGCCCTAATTTGGCGCAGCGATCCAACGGCCGCAGTGCAGCGGTTTTTGGCAGTCGCCAGACAAATCAGCGGATTGTAGATTGTAGATTTTAGATTGATGGGTAATTTGACAAAGTTATCAAAACTCAAAGATTTTCTGTGCAACAACACCCGTAGAATAATTAGTTGATGCTCGGAGTTCGAGCAACCACCGCTGTAAAAGTCGGCACAATCCGACCCGAACGGCTCAAAATATCCCACATAACTATTCAGTACAAGAGAGCAAGGGATGGTATTGGCAATAGAAATAGATTCGTCCCAACCGGAATCCTCTTTCGACTTATCCACTTACTTAGTCGAGCAAAAGAAGGCGATCGAGATAGCTCTCGACAGTGCACTCCCGGTGATCTACCCAGAGAAAATTTACGAAGCAATGCGCTACTCGCTGCTAGCGGGAGGCAAACGCTTGCGTCCAATCTTGTGTATAGCTGGCTGTGAACTCGTCGGCGGTACTGCCTCCATGGCAATGCCCACAGCTTGCGCTTTGGAAATGATCCACACGATGTCGCTGATTCACGACGATTTGCCGGCAATGGACAATGACGACTATCGGCGCGGCAAACTGACAAACCACAAAGTCTACGGCGAGGATATCGCTATTTTGGCTGGAGATGGTTTGTTGACCTATGCTTTTGAATTGATCGCTACTAAAACTGAGAACGTACCCCCTCAACAGGTGTTGCAGACGATCGCCCATTTAGCACGGGCATCGGGTGCTGCTGGACTCGTAGGTGGTCAGGTGGTTGACTTGGAATCGGAAGGATTGACAGATGTTTCTCTGGAAACTTTGAATTACATTCACGCTCACAAAACCGGCGCGCTGTTAGAGGCTTGCGTAGTTTGTGGAGCAATTCTGGGTGGGGCATCGGCTGCGGATTTGCAGCGGCTGTCTCGTTTCGCTCAAAATATTGGGCTGGCTTTCCAGATAATTGACGACATTCTGGATATTACGGCTACTCAAGAGGAACTGGGCAAAACTGCTGGCAAAGATGTTCAAGCAGGGAAAGTGACTTATCCTAGTTTGTGGGGAATTGATGAGTCTAGGCGCCAAGCTTCGCAGCTTGTTGCTGATGCTAAGTCTCAACTGGCAGCGTTTGGGAATAAAGCTCTACCACTGCTAGGAATCGCCGATTTTATTACCAGCCGCAGTAACTAGAAATACTAAACAATATGCAGGAAATTTGCAGCGGCATCTTAAATAATCATGTACTGGTAGTTGCTTTGCTCGCTTGTCTGGCGGCTCAGATCATGAAGTTGCCGATCGAGTTGGTCAAAAATCGCAAGTTTAATCTTCGGTATTTGGTAACAACCGGGGGAATGCCCAGCGCTCACTCGTCTTTTGTGGGCGCTTTGGCTGGGGGAGTCGGACAAACGATGGGGTGGGAAAGTCCAGAGTTTGCGATCGCAGCGATCTTTGCGATTATTGTGATGTACGACGCTGCTGGCGTCCGCCAAGCAGCAGGCAAGCAAGCTCGCATCCTCAACCAAATTGTTGACGAATTTTTTGAGGCAGATCACAATCTTAACGAAGCTCGCCTGAAAGAGTTGCTGGGGCACACTCCTTTTCAAGTGCTTGTCGGTTTGGGGCTGGGTATCGCTATTTCTTGGCTCGCAGGGCCTGCATATTAAGTTTTAAGTACGGAGTAAATTTGGGGAAGTGGTGTTTTTTGACGAGTTGGAGGTAAATGTCGGCGGCGGGGATTAATAGTTCGGCAACTAATCCGTCTCTAGCTCAGAAAAGCACCCGAACTTTTTGGAAGTTTATGGCAGTGCCTATTCCCTAATTAAGGAGACCGAAAAGTTCAAAAACTTTTTTCACTTCCCACGCGTTGGAATTGTTTTGCTATGCTCCAAAGACTATATGTACACAACTTCAGGTGCCTAGAAAACTTTGAACTGCCCATAAAGGGGATGCCATCTGCTCTCTTGATTGGAAAAAATGGTGCAGGTAAATCAACTACTTCTGTTGTCTTACAGGTATTTCAATCCATCAGTCGAGGCATAAATAGAGTTCGCGATCTTGTCAATGCAAAAGATTTTGCTCGTGGCAGGTCGGATGTCCCAATCCGGTTTGAAATAGAAGTCTTACTTAACGAGAAATTATACAAATATGTCCTTGCCTTCGAGTTGCCAGAAAAATTTAAAGAGCTTCGAGTTTTTGAAGAGCAATTGCTAGTTGGAGGCGTTCCAATCTACTCTCGAAAAGAAGCCCAAGTCACTCTTCATACGAGCTCACAAAATCGTGAGGCTCAGTTTCTTGTGGATTGGCATCTTGTTGCTCTTCCAGTAATTCAGGAGCAATCAGAGACTGATCCACTTCGTATTTTCAAGACCTGGCTTGCTCGCACGATCATTTTAGCCCCGATTGCCAGCTTGATGACTGGAGACTCAAACGGTGAAACTTTGGAGCCAAAGCGAGATGGTTCAAACTTCGGGGAGTGGGTTTCTGGGTTACTCAGTCGCTATCCTGCCGCCTATACACAGGTTGATAAATATCTCCGAGAAGTTATGCCTGACATTCAGGATTTTCTGAATGAGCAGATCGGTAAAGACTCTAAAAGTATGATTGTTCGGTTTGAAGCCAATAATGCGAATCTGAGTGTTGACTTTAAAGACTTATCGGATGGTGAGAAATGCTTTTTTCTTTGTGCTGTCGTCTTAGCGGCAAACAAATCTTATGGCCCACTTTTTTGTTTCTGGGACGAGCCGGACAACTATATCTCCTTATCAGAGGTTGGAGATTTTGTCACCTCATTGCGACGCTCATTTCAGGGTAACAGTCAAATTTTAGTAACATCTCATAATCCTGAAGCGATACGAAAGTTTTCAAATGAAAATACATTTGTCCTCGGTCGAAAAAGCCACTTGGAGCCAACTTTGGTCAGATTACTCAATGAGATACCTGTACCAGGCGATCTTATAACGACTTTGATCCTGGGCGATATAGAACTATGACAGTAAATAGGGAGAAGGAACACCTTCTTGTATTGCCCGAAGATGATGCTAATCGCCAGATTGTCATTGGATTTATTAATGACCTTAACGTTAATAACAGTGTAATTCAAGTCGTACCGATTGCTGATGGTTGGAAAAAAGCTGTGGAGCAATTGACGAATGATTATGGGCCTGGAATGCGAAAATATCTAAAAAGAAGGATTGTTTTGATCATTGATTTTGATAAAAATGAAAATCGGTTTAGTTATGTGGACAGTCATATTCCAGAGGATTTAAAAGAAAGAGTCTTCGTTCTTGGAGTGCAATCTAACCCAGAGAAGCTAAAAAGCGACAGTAGAAAGAGTTTTGAAGAGATCGGAAAATCTCTGGCACAAGATTGCTCTGACAACCCAAATGAGTTATGGGGACATAATCTTCTCCAACACAACAAAGGAGAATTAGATCGTATGGCTTCATCTGTAAAACCATGGCTCTTTAAGTAAATAGACGCAAAAGTCGCGCACGCTACTTAAATGTCTGGTGCGCGACGGCCAAGAATTTAGCAGAGTATGGCTCGCTCCCAAGTCGCGCAACCTAATAACTACTGACCGAATTCTGCTTGAAGTACGTCGTCGTTGTCATCGGCGATCGTAGCTACAATAGTGATCGCCCGAGAAATTTCTCCGGTCGAGATTTCGGCGATCGTCCGAGTCGATATTACCGCCACTTGAGACTCAACGATCGCAAAATGAGATTCCAAAGTAGACAGCCAATTCATTTCTAGAAGTTTCCGCATTAATTGAGCTTCATTCAAGGCCGGCAACTGAAGTACAAAAGCCCAAACAGTTAAAGTATCATCTTCGGTTTCGCCGGACAGTTGCACGAACACCTCGACACTGCCATATTTAAACTTCCAAAGATGTCCGCCAGCTTCATTTTGACCGACCATCACTTTTTGGTCTACAGCCATGCTGGCGATGACAGTTTCAATTTCTTCTGCATAGGTGACGGCTGTGGCTTTTTCGACCTGGGCATCGGCGATCGCGCTTTCACTTAAGACGCTTTCTGCGGAAACTGTTTGTGGGTTCGGCTCGCTGGTAGTCATAATTATATTTAGACCGAAAACTATTCCAATAATTCAGTTTACTTGGCTGTAGCTTAAAATTATAGATTTTAAATCGAGTTGACGCAGAAACCGGGTTTCTGAACGAAAATTCTGCGTTTGCACCCAGAAGCTTAGCTCAAAAACCCCGTTTCTTCATAGCTTTTGCCTAAGTTGTATTTTAAGCACTCGGCTTGCTCGCCGCCGGCTTCTTCTCAATGGTTTTCATCCCATTCAGGAACATCGGCACGAATTTCTCCACAAATGCCTGGGGGTCGCGGTTCCAGGCTCGCTGAGCGATATCGACTCTGGTCATTTGCAGGTCAGGAGCAAGCAAAGTTGCTGACAAACGTTCCATCAAGTATTGCGGACGTTCCCACATTGGCATCGTGTTCGCAATATCCACCAGGCGGGTGACGCGACGGAGTTCTGCCCCCAGCATGATATCCATTCCCGACTCAAATGCTGCTTGTTCGATCGCCACATACTTGCGTTTAGCCCGATCGACTTTCTGCGCGTGTGCGGGACTTTTAGCAGCGATTTTGCCCAACCAGCGATTCCCCCAGCGGACGTGGCCTGCTTCTTCGGGAAAAATCTTTTCGATAGTTTCGCGGATTTTGACATTTTCGTCAGTTTGCGGAGCCTTTTTCAGGGCGTGGATGTGCGCTGAGAAGTATTCGCAGCCCCGCTTTTCGGTGACGTTAATCGCCGCTAGGGAAGAAATTACAAAATCTTCGCGGTCTTTGGTAGGGTCTTTTTGTTCGCTGTCAAACAACCTTTCAAACTCGTCAATGTAGGAGACTCCCGGCGGCTTGCCCACATTCTGGCCCAAGTCTACGAGCAAATCTGTCAGCCACATAGCGTGTCGCGCTTCATCGGAAATGTGCCGGGACAGGTCGCGGACGAGTTCGGCTGGGTTCCCGTCTAGCTGTTCTATCAAGTCGGTGAGGTCTTTGCAACTGCGCTGTTCGCTAAAGCGGTAGCGGTTGAGGGTGATCAGGTGAATTTCGCGATCGCGCACGACTTGATCTAAAATTTCACGTGCTCCCATTGCGTTGCGAAGCTTGCGGGGATAGGCAACTGTCATCGTTTTATGTTGTTATGTAAAGATACCTATATAAGTGTAACGCAGTTTTTTCGACAACCAATTACCTCGCAAGGTAGAAGTTTTTTGTACAAGCCTGCGGATTCATCAGTCGGGTAAACTTTTCAATTCTCCAATTGTCCAATCTAAAATTTAAAATCTAAAATCGATATATTTAAGTCTCAGTTGAGTCTGGAACCAGATCCTTAGCAGACGACTCTTGTTGAAATTTTTGCGCCTCCTCCACTTCCAGCCTAGCCAGGGTACTCGCCACATCCGCTAACTGTAAAGCCAGATTCATCCGACAAACCGGGTTTTTTTCCCTCCAGAGGTCTTTCGCCAAGAAATGCACTCGATAGCGGAACATTTTAATTGAATTTGGCGGAGTAACATTAACTCTCATGATTACAGCCTCTCTTCTGTGGAAGTTTGAATGCGGAGCAGTACCCGTTCTAGCTCCAGGTAAACAAAGGTCAGCATGATTACTTTATCTTCATTAGTAATTGTAACATCACAACTTGCCGATCGCGGTTCAATCTGTTCGTGCCTGACAACTACAGTATATTTTCCCAAAGGCAGGTCGTCAAAATTCACATCTGCCTCGAATAGGTCAACCGTCTCCTCGGCCAGCACTCGTCCTTCTTGAGTCAATAAAGTGACGAAGGCAATGCCATCAACTGAGGTCATTGCATTGTTATTTTGATTGCGTACCATCACAAAAATATCGGACATTTTTTGGTAATTGGTTATTGGCTACGATCGCTACAAACTAAATTATTATTACTTAAGCGTACTCTTTATTTAAATATTTTTAAGGATATTTAATTGCTGTGAATCATTTTAAGCCTTTGCTAATTTTGACTGCGAGTGCAGCGATTCTCGGCTTGGAAGTAAACGAGGTGACTACTTAATAGAGCCTGACTTCATAACTTTTGCCTAAAGTGCTACAGGGATAACCTGAAACCGCTTCTTGAATCTGCCATATTGTTTTGACGGCCCTTGTTCCGAATAACATACTCATAGATCCCGCACATCTTTCAGCGCCATTGGTATCGATGAACCTATATTCAGCACTATCACCACCAGCACTAGAAATACCACAATCTGTAGGATAGAGCAGACCACTAGCACCTCCTGATAAAGAATAATAACCTTGTGGTTCTCTAGTAGCACAACTCTCCTCATGAGAGCGCAGCCATCTCATTGTGAAATCTCCACTAGAACTAGAGAACTCAGGAAGAACAGCCTGAGCTAAACAGAGTTGAATACAAAATGCAAATTCAACAGGGATATTATATTTCATGCCCAATCTTCTCAGAGAGCCTTCCTCTATATAAATAAGTTTCTATTCAACTAATTGCCCCATTCTGAGGTGATTTTTGCTTGATACTCTTCTTCAGTTAAAATACCGTTGTCTAAAGCTTCTTTAAGTTTAGCAATCTTTTCTATCCTGATTTTTTCATATCGTCCTTGAAAAATTTGTCTTCTTACTGCTTCTTCAACATCTTTTACTTTATCTTCATATTCATCAGCATTCAAAACTCCTTCAGAGAAAGCTTTTTGAAATTTGTCAATTTTTTCTTCTATTAAGAATTCCACCTCATACTCATCAATCTTATTTTCTAACGCTAATTTCTTGACATTAAACTCTGTATCAGTTAGAATTCCATTTGCAAATGCTGATTCTAATCTATGTAGGTCTTCAGCTACTTTTTCCAACGCTTTTTTCCTGGCATTAGAATTAACCAGAGAATCAGCTTGTGAAGAATTACGTGGAATTAATTGAGGTGAAGTTGTAGCTGATGTTCCTACCTCTAATTCCTCAGCTTTTTTAATTTTTTCAAATTTCAGATCATTTTCAACATAGCCAATAATTTCGTTTTCTATAATTAATGACCATCCTGCTCCTGCTAAACCAGTTAATACTGTAAATCCTCCCGTAAACATAGCTGTAACCCCAGCACCAGTTAGATTAGTTAGCCACTAGCCTGTGCTAGTTTCGAGAGTGAATTCGTGAGGAACAGTTGGGTCTTTAGACCAATATATTTTAACTTGGAAGGCTAAGTTAGTTCCGAATAATGTTCGGATTTTACCAGTTTTTTTGGCTTGAATAAAATAATTGCCCTCTGCTTCCGTATTATCTAGTTCATATTGTTTTTCTTTAAACCAAAGAATTAATTTTCTATAAATACTAGACAGGTCTTGTTGATTGTTAGATACAAAATAATTTTTTGCCATTTTTACACTCCTTTGATTTGTACCTTAGACAGACAAATTCTAAAAAAAGAAAAGCAATGATTTTACAGGTTTTTGCAACCTAATTATCTATCTTAACATAGTTACAGCAAAAATGCCAAAATTTACAAAACTTTATATTTAAAGCCACATTCCGAATACTTTAGCATTAATTGGGAAGTTTTCTGTAAAAAATGGCTGTAATTTTTTGTATACAAGCATTAGGCTGATATGTAGAAATATTAATCTTTGTTAATAAGTGTTTATCTGTTATCGATAGCTGTTAATTATTGAGAATATTTTTGAGGTTAAATGCCTAGGATGACGTTTTCTCGTCAAAATACTTTTGACTGTGTTAAGAAGTGTGGAATGTGGGTTTAAAAATAGAGTAACTGACAGGGGGTGATGCAATGTCATGTTTTTGACAAAGGTAGGTTAACTATTGCTAAAAAAATTACTCGACATTGTTATTGGTTATTTGTTGTTCCAAGACCGCCGTTGCAGACGGTCTATTTTTGATTAAAAATCAAACATCAAACACCAAAAATAAGAATTCTTATTTTTTGATGTTCGATCTTCAACTATCTAACAATCGTAGTAGAGAGCAAACTCGTAGGGGTGAGGACGCAGCCGCATCGGGTTGACTTCATTATCGAGTTTGTAGGAAATCCAATTTTTGATGAAATCTTCGCTAAATACGCCAGTATCAGTCAAGAAACTGTGGTCTTTTTCCAAAGCTTCCAAAGCACCTTCCAAAGAACCCGGAGTCGAAGGAATCTTGCTCAATTCTTCAGGAGACAAATCGTAGATATCTACGTCCAAAGGTTCGCCCGGATCGATTTGATTCTTGATGCCGTCTAGCCCCGCGCACAGCATGGCTGCAAAGGCTAAATACGGGTTGGATGTGGCATCGGGACAACGGAATTCTAAGCGCTTGGCTTTGGGGTTGGTTCCCGACAGCGGAATCCGCACTGATGCCGATCGATTTCCTTGAGAGTAAGCTAAGTTTACAGGCGCTTCAAAACCCGGAACTAACCGTTTGTAGGAATTGGTTGTCGGGTTGGTGATTGCCAAAAGTGCCGGGGCGTGCTTGAGAATGCCGCCGATATAATGCAGTCCCATTTGACTGAAACCTGCATATTGATCGCCTGCAAATAAAGGCTGGCCGTCTTTCCAAATTGACTGGTGAACGTGCATCCCGGAACCGTTGTCGTTAAACAACGGTTTGGGCATGAAGGTGATGCTTTTGCCGTATTTTTTGCCGACGTTTTTGATCACATATTTGTAAGTCATCAAATAGTCAGCGGCTTGAATCAAAGTGGCGAAGCGGAAACCGAGTTCGCATTGACCACCGGTGGCTACTTCGTGGTGGTGCTTTTCGACTGGTACGCCGCATTTTGCCATTGTCAGCAGCATTTCCGTTCTCATGTCTTGAGAGGTATCGGTTGGTGCTACTGGGAAATAACCTTCTTTGTAACGCGGTTTGTAGCCGAGGTTGCCGCCTGGTTCTTCTTTGCCGGAATTCCAGCGACCTTCTACTGAATCTACGTAATAATAGCCGGAATTTTGGGTTTGGTCGAAGCGAACGTCATCAAAAATGAAGAATTCTGCTTCCGGGCCAAAGAATGCGGTATCGCCGAGGCCGGTGGTAACTAAGTAGTCTACGGCTTTTTGGGCAATGGTGCGGGGACATCGACCGTAGGCTTCGCCTGTGCGGGGCTCTTTGATGCTGCAAATGAAGCTGATCGTCGGTTCTGCCATGAATGGGTCGATCCAGGCGGTGGTAGGATCGATGACCATTGTCATGTCTGATTCGTTGATGGCTTTCCAGCCGCGAATGCTGGAACCGTCGAAGGGTACGCCGTCTGTGAATGCGGTTTCGTCGATTTGGTCGTGGTACAGGGAAAGGTGTTGCCAGATCCCCGGCATATCGATGAATTTGAGGTCAACGATCAGGATCTTATTTTCTTGTATGTAGTTTAAGGCTTCTTGGGGTGTCTGGAACATGACTTACTCCTGATATTGGTTTGGTCTGGGCGATCGCAGATCAGGCATTTGCCTGCATTGGGGTTTTTCTGCCGGGATTAAGCGATGGTCAGAAAATTCTATCTCAAATCTTAATCAAACGCCGATTTGTAGTAGTCTACAATAGGCGGTCTATCTCAGATAGCAAAGTATTGATAAAGATTTTTGGGAGAGAAACTTATGCGCGATGCAGTGACGAGTCTGATTGAAAATTATGATGTTGCTGGTAGGTATTTAGACCGGGATGGTATCGATCGGTTGAAATCTTATTTTGCAACAGGCACGGCACGGGTACAAGCAGCAGCAGCGATTAACAGCAATGCTGCGGCAATTGTCAAGCAAGCTGGTATCCAGCTATTTGCCGATCAGCCGGAACTGATCCGTCCTGGTGGAAATGCCTACACGACTCGTCGCTACGCGGCTTGTTTGCGGGATATGGACTATTACTTGCGCTATGCTACTTACGCCCTGGTAGCTGGAAGTACGGATGTGCTGGACGAGCGCGTGCTGCAAGGTTTGCGGGAAACTTACAATTCTCTGGGCGTTCCCATTGGCCCGACGGTTCTGGGGATTAGCATTATGAAGGAGATGGTTAAGGCTCAAGTGGAAGCTGCTGGCTTGTCTGTAGGGTCTTTTTTGGAGCAGCCTTTTGATTACATGATTCGCGAATTGAGCGAACAAGATATTTAAGTCAATTTGCTGGTTCTTTTAGTCGCATATGGCAATTGTGGCTGGCAGTTAGCAGCAGTTGGATCGATCGCTCTTTTTGGCATCCGTGCCTCCAAGCGATCTTTTTTTATGGGTTAAAAATCGCCAACACATCCCCAGACAAGGCATTTGTCGAGGGCCTTTTTGGTTTGGCGGCGATCGATTTCGTCGGCGGTTGTTGCTTCTACTTCGCCGTTGGGGTAAAGAATGTGGATGATGTCGCCGCTGACGAAGGCAAGGGGAATTTCTTGACAAATGCTCGGATTTCTGATAGGAAAGTTAATTGTTTTCATGGTCGATCGCCCTGATTCTAGTAATGGTTTTATCTGTACTTATATAATCCGCTAGCCGCCAAAATTTTTGTGTGATTCTACGAATTGTTTATCTGTGATAAAACTAAACGCGCAGAGCGATCTCAGTCACATAATATGAGGTTGGGCGATCGGCCAGCTTCTGCGACGCCGACCAAAATTGTCGCCAAAAATCCGCAGTTGAGTTTGTACGTAAGTGCTAATCTTGTACTGTCCTAAACCCGATCCGTACAGATTAAAAACCTTGGCTAAACAGCGACTAGACACTTTATTGGTCAGCCTAGATTTGTGCAGTTCCAGACAGCAAGCTCAGGCCTTGATTCGGACTGGCAAAGTCTCTATCAACCAGCAGGTAGTTGACAAACCGGGAACTGAGGTTGACATTGCAGCAAAAATTCTGATCAAAGAGCGATCGCGCTACGTTTCCAGAGGCGGCGACAAATTAGCCAAAGCTTTAGAAGTTTTTGCGATTCCCGTTACAGATAGAATTTGTCTCGACGGCGGCATTTCCACAGGCGGTTTTACAGACTGTCTCCTGCAAGCTGGCGCAGCTAAAGTATATGGCATAGATGTTGGCTACGGTCAAGCAGATTGGGGCTTGCGCAACGATCCGAGGGTAGTTTTGAAAGAACGCACCAATTTGCGGTATATGACTCCTACTGAGCTTTATGGTGACTCTGGGCGAGCAGATTTGGCGGTAGTAGATGTGTCGTTTATTTCCCTAGATAAGATTTTACCGGCGCTGTGGGAATTGTTGGCACTACCCAAGGAAGCGGTATTGTTGGTAAAGCCGCAGTTTGAAGTTGGGCGCGAGAGAGTCGGGAAAAAAGGCGTAGTGCGAGACTCAGCAACTCAAGCCGATGCGATTTTTCAAGTGTGGAAGGCCGCCACAGCTTTAGGATGGCAGGAATGGGGCTTAACGTGGTCGCCTTTACTTGGCCCGGCTGGAAATATCGAGTATCTTTTATGGTTGGGGATCGATCGCGAACCAGAACCAGAGCCGAGGGCGATCGAAGAGGGTGTTGTGAAGGAACGGATCTTAGAAGTCGCGAAAGCGGCCGCACGAGAACTTGTCAATCGATTGTAGATTGTAGATTTTAGATTCACTTTGCTGATGTCAATCTCATCAATTTTACAAGTCAAATTTGGAGTTCCAGATTGATCTAAAATTTCAAGTTGTTTGGTCAATCAGACTCCTAAACTTTCACAAGAGTGATTAATTCCATGCAGTCATTAAAACAAGTTGGTTCGATTTTTCTCTACGTTCTAGGTGGCATCGGGTATCTGGCGATTGCAGCTACTATTGTCGGCGTTTCAATTCTGATCAAATTCGCAGCTTTGCTACTGGCAGACAAAGTATTATACACAATTCTGATTATCGGCGACTTGTTGAGGGGCATCGAAATTATTGAACTGTTAAATATATTGGTATTTGCGTTTATCGGCATGGGATTCGGTGTCGCTACAAAACTTCTACCCCCTAAATACGCTCGCCAAATTAGTGCAGCTTTGTTGATACCGATAGTTCCCTTAGTTTTTATGAGTACGCCAGCCATCAGATATAATTCTTGGCTGGAAAAAGTAGGTGAATCGGATAACTTATTGCCGGCGGAAACTGCAACATTAACTAACTCATTTTTGAACAGAAAAGTAGGAGTGCAGGGTTTTCTCGGTTACTATGTATATACTGGTCAGTTTCCAGTTATTCCCACGAAACAATCTGAGATGAAAGACCTCGACAGCTTTGAAAAAAAAGTTAATTCCCGATTTGTGCAGTTGACAGGTGTTGCTCCGACTATTGTTTCTTGGTCAATGCGGGTGTGTTTTTGGCTGATTAGAATATTCTACTTTTGTATAGCGGTAATTGCGACGATCGCTCATTTTAGGGAAGGTGTTAGAATCGCTGGGAGATAATACGATTTTCGATTTTCGATTTTCGATTAAACAATTGGGAATCAGATCAAATACGGTAGCATCGGAATTAATATATGACCCGAAATCAGGAAAAGGCAGTGCCGTTTCCCTACAATTGATCGCGGTAGGGAAACGGCACTGCCGTGTCCTCTATATCATTCCGGTGCAACGGGAATTAATATCAATTGACCAATTTTTATCAATACTTGAAGAACTGTATAAAGTTCGTTCATTAGAGGAACAGGTGAAAATATTCTTGATAAGTCATATTTAGGTGGATTCTCAAAGTCTAGCTTGACGAATACAATTTCACTGCCATTTGTCATCGCAGCAAAACTCGGTCTATCCTTGCGGGGATTGGCAGTCATGTATGCTAGTGTTTGGGGAAGTGCAGACATGACTGAAATGGTGGTGCGCTTCGACTCTAAGAGTGTGACCCAGAACTGATTTTGCATTACTAAAACATCAATCCTTCCTTTGAGAGTTTCTATTTCTTCATCCTCCTCATCTAAAACAATTTTGACAGATTTTTCAGTAGTCATTTTAAAAGGTGGATCGTAAAAACCCGCTCGTTCTAATAGAGGCGAACCCATGATTAGGGTGACGGTACCTTCTGTAAGGTTTTCATCATTTAAATGATAGAGATATCGCTGCCTAATCAAATTGAGAGCGGCTTTATCGGCTGCTGTAATTTGTGACAAATCTGTATACCATTCTGGGAAAAATCCCTCGGATTCTGTTCGCGTAATATTGAATCGAGATTCAACATCTGCTAAAGTTTGGATGATTTCTGTAATGGCTGTGGTTTGTGTCATATTTTAAACTCTTGCTGCAAGCGATCGATAATTGTATTACGCTCGATGGTGGCGAGAATTTCTTGAATGACGGTATCTTGTCCCAGCGGGCCCCAAGTACAGCCTTTTTCTAAATAAACTTGGGCGGCGCGACCGACAGCGTAGGTTCCGTAAGCTGCTAAACTAGCTTGAGTGACTGCGACTCCGGCAAAGGTAGAAAAGCCGATTTGGGGAGCAGCAACGGCTACACTTTTGCCAAATCCTAAGAGAAAACTGCTGCCCAATTCTCCCAAAAGTACGCCGCCAGCACTGGAGAAAATGGTTTGCCAAAGTTTCCCGGCTTCGTAACCAGTCATGGGTAAACCGTAAAGTCTGGATAAAGAGCGAATTAAGGCTAAATCTGCGACTGTTGCTCCCATTACATCCAAGAATGCGATCGGATTTAAACCAACAGCTAAGGCTTTATATTTGGCAAATTGCCAGATTAAATCATCGGCTTCTGTTTGCCGCAATTTGAGAACTTGACGGGCGATGTTTGCTTCGGCATCTCTAGCTTCTACTAAAGCATTAAGAGCGAGGAGCGATCGACCTTCTCGGTTAAGAATTGTCAAAATTGTGTGTTTTAGTTCGTCTATCTGCGCCGGCGGTGATTCCCATTCGTTAGTTACTCTTCCATCCAGCCATTCCACCCGCATTTGCACCGGTGCGGGTTCGGCGGCTACCATGACTATTTCTAAGGATTTGGCAATTTTAGCGGGTGATTTTGCAGTAGATTTATGAGATGGGTTGTTGTTTGGGCGATCGGACAAATTTTCGCGCTCTGTTTCATCTGCGATTGTATCGGCTGCTAATTGTTCGGAATTTCCCAGCGCTTGCAGACTTTGGTAAATCGCTTTTCTGTCTAATTCTGGATAAAGGTCAATTTTATTAAAAACTAAAATCAGCGGTTTTTGAGCTGTTTGCAATTCGCACAGTGCTTGATATTCAGTGCGGGTGATATCGCCTGCGACTACAAACAGAATTAAGTCTGCTTGGCGAGTTACTTGTTTTGCCATTTCGCCGCGTACTTCGCCGCCAACTTCATCAATTCCGGGAGTATCAATTAATTCAACTTGGATTTTTTCTGTGCCTTCTGTGGCGGGAATATTCGGAATCGTCCAGCGCACGGAACGCGGCCACTGAGTCACGCCGTTGAGAGGGCCTGTTTGCAGGATTTTTTGACCTAAAAGCGCGTTTAATACGGCTGATTTGCCGCGGCTGACTAGGCCGAAAGTAGCAATCCGAATGATGTTGTGGTCAAGTTTTTCTGAGGTGGAGGTTAAAATGTCTAACTGATTTTGCAGCGCCGCTTCTAATTCTGTATTCTCCGAGTTTTTTTTGCCTTGACGCAGGTGGGAATACCGCGCCAGGGCTTGGCGCAAACTGGTGCGGGCTAGGGATAAGCGATTTTCTTGAAGGGAATTGTCAGCCATTGGCGATCGGCTTTTTTAAGCAACTATAATTGAACTTGGAGAAATTAACTATCTAACTTATTTTACTACAAATTTAGCGCTCAGATCCGCCTCGGAAAATTTGCTCAACGTTCAGGTCCATATTGGGAAATGTAGGTGAAATAATGCGATCGGTCCCTCTAAACTGTCTAATCCTATACTCTCCCTCTACAAGCTGACAAACCGAAAGCGTGGGTTCTTTGGGGTCGCCAATATGACGTATTCCGCCCAATGCAGCATAATCTGCAATCCAATATTCGAGGATTCCCATCATTTCGTAATCTGCCAACTTTTTGAGATAATCGTCGCGCCAGTTGGTACTGACAACTTCAACAAGTAGCGGGATAGATGTTCCTTGGGTAATTGTTGCTGACTTTAACCATAAGGGTTCGGAGGCTAAAGCTTGACGGTTTAATAACAAAACATCAGGAATATATCCTGTATCTTTAGCTGGTGGCTTAACTAGCGCTTTCGATGGAATGCGGTAGGGAAGTTGCAGTTGGGTGTAAAGCAGCGTAAATTCTTGAACAAGGTATGCTGTGATATCTTCGTGTTCTCCTGTTGGCTGCATTTCAACCATTACCCCGTCGTGTAGTTCGTAGCATCTATTCTCGGCTTTGTGTTCTAGAAATTCTTCAAAGGTTAGTATTTTTGGTTGAGTTTGTATCATCGTGCAAACTTTCTTTAGGAATAACAAAGAAGGAAAATATTAGCTGGTTCCGAAATAAAGTCTGGTGACGGGCAAGATGCCCGTTCCACAAAAAAGCTTTTTGTGGAATAGGCATCTTGCCTGTTGCTTTATTTTAACTTAATTGACGGCTGAATTAACTGCCTCGGACTGAGATATCTGAGGTGCGAGACGACTCGCTACTTGGTTGATGAAAGCTTGCAAGAAGGAAACTTGCTGATTTTGCATAAATACTGCTTGCAAAGTTTTAGTCAACTGGTCGATATTTAAGATGCTTGTTGGAGCATTTTCCAGTTCTCGACTTTGGAAATATTCAATTAAACTCAGTCCAGCTATTCTGGTAAAATATGCTGCACTAATTCCCTGCACCGCGCCTCCTGCTACATAGGTGACGGCATTGCTTTTCAGCAGTCCGGTAATAGTTTGAGTAGAGAGTTCTACTAATCCCAATTTGAACATTTGAGTTGCCAATGTTCCGGCTACTGTCTTAGCTTGGTCTAAGGAAAACTTTTGTTGATAGATAGCGCCGAGGTCGATGACGAGTTGGGTGCTGATGGCGGTTGTTGCTAACAAGTCTAAGGCGGGAACTGGGTTAGCAAAGACGGCGGCGGCGGCGATGTACTGATATTGTTCGATAATCGGCATTGCCCGATCGCGCCTGACCCCATTTAATAAGATTTTCGCCTCTAATTGGATACTTGCAGCCGATCGCACTGCACTCGCCCAGACCAACTGTTGCCGTTCTTCAGTTAAGATTTTAGTCAATCTTGCCGTCAGTAGCTCAAGTTGAGAAACTTGATTTTCGATCCGTTCGACAAATGTGCCGTCCGCTTGGTGTTGCCGAACTTTAATCGAATTGGGGGAAGCGGCGATCGCAATTATATCTTCTGTTCCCAATATTCCTTGCATTTTCTGCTGCAAAGAGTTCAAAATTTGTGACTGCTGTGCTGGCAAATATTGGTCTTGTTTGTTCCAGACTAGCAGCACGCGCTGACCTGCCGATGCTAACTGAGATAATGTTTTAAATTCCGAATCAGTGATGTCGCCCGCTGTCACAAACAGCACTAAATCACCGCAGATTTTGGCATCAGTATTTGTGGTATTGGCAAACAGCGGTGCTGTTTCTGGGAAACTCAGCTTTTGCGGGTGTTGGGATGCCCAATTAGAATTTAAAACTTGAATTAAGGCAGTTTTCCCGACAGCTTTGCCGCCAGTTACGGTAATCCGCAACTCTTGCCGGTCTAATTCGGTTCGGAGCCGATCGAGCTTGGCGGTTAGATTAGCCGGATCTGCCGAGTTTTGAGCTTCTGAGGCTAGCAAATTAATTGTGACTTCCGCAGTCGCGATCGCTTTTTCGGCTGCTTCTCGGTTGGCCAGGGGTTGCGGGAGTGCGAGTTCGAGCTTGGGGGATTGCTGTTTCCACCACCAATACCCCGCACCGGCAGCCGCCAAGCCGATGAGTGCCGTTTCGCCCATTTCTGAACCCGAATGCTGTAGAGTTTCCAACAGCCAAAGCGCCGCTGAAAGTCCTATTCCGCCTATTAAAATCGGTCGTCGCAAGTTAAGTGTCATTTTTTCCTTCCTGTGGGTATTTTCACCAAGCTTAACCTTCGCGGGCTTGGCCTCCCTCCCTATATTCCATCGTATCTCTGCGACATCCAAACTGGGAGTAGGGCGATCCGACTTTTGGCGATCGGGATTTGCGGCCGGGTGCATCTCAATGAGTGGAAGGGCGAAGCATTCCGGCAGACAATTTATTAGTAAGAACCAGAGATTTACTGCCGGAATGCTTCGCCCCTACGAATATATTTGCAAAAATGA
>ENA-OFCE01000126-OFCE01000126.1-metagenomes-genome-assembly--contig:-NODE-126-length-58918-cov-6.913205_pt1 | contig 58918 bp, 56 predicted proteins | sample MGYA00153388_OFCE01 | MGnify analysis MGYA00153388 | reverse complement strand
CCGTGCCTGACTTACACTGGCAAGTGTGCTCCAGCTTCGCTGGACGCACGACAATGAAAAAAGGTCTCGAATTCGAGACCTTTTTTTTATACGGTAATATAGGAACTTCCGTCCAGGGCGATTAGTACCTGCAGTGGAGGATTCCCTCTCAAGAGACCTACAGCATATACTGTATAAGCCCTACCCGGTGTCAAATATATATTGGGCACATATAGGGCTATATCCTCAGTTCCCGTGGGTCTTGCCTCTAATGTATATGTTCCCGCATCCAACGGAACGTGGTTGGTTATCCCTCGATATCCAACATTTCTGAAGATTCTGGTTCCATCGGGTGAAGTTATGTCCACATTGGGTGTATCCGGTGATAGATGTACAAACCGAACAAAGGCCTTGCCAGGGTCTAATTGCATGCTCGGATCCGGAATCGTAAACAACTCGATATTTGCCAAAGGATTTATTGCTGCCACCGTCAGAATTCTTCTCCCGGGAATCGTAATGCGGGTACTAATAATAGGGTTTGATGTTTGTCCCGCCGGGAAAACAGTAATTCCATATTGCCCTTCCGGCAGCTGTTGATATTCGGTAAATCCCTTATAAGCGAGGCCTCTGGCGATTACATTTCCATTTGCATAAATATCTACAGGAGGTGCATCCGGGGAAGCATGCAGTATTCTGATGTGGGATACTTCCGGGTCTGCCCTGTAAAAAGGGTAATCATAAAACATGAAAAAAACACCTCGATCCATTATACTACTACATCATATGAAAAAAACGAAAAAAAGTTCACATAATATTGCAACCGCTACCTTATTATTAGCCTGTAGAGTATTTTTACCAAATCCAAAGTAACAACTTCACCCTTTACTGACTATAATGAATAGGGGTGATTTTTATGTTCGAACATAATAAGAAACAGTACATATTTAAGCTATCCAACGGCAGAACTGTGAACATTTTCTACAAGGAAAATTCCGGTATATACATAAGTACTCTAAACAAAAGAAACCTCTGGACGGAAGCAACACCGCTGGTAAGAGATGCTATGCCCGGCTTCAGTGCCGATATGGACAAAAACGACAAAATCTACATAGTATTTCAAGATCAACATGGTAACATCGTAAGAGGCAGCTATAGCGGTGATAACTGGAACGTCAAGACAGTATTGAATAGTAAAAACCCATCTTCCTATGACAAGCATCTCTATGCCCTATGCATCGAAGATAGGGTATTCTACTTCTACGTCCTTGAATATTCCGGCAACAAACTCCTTTCCTACCAGATCCAAAGCAGCAATGGCAACTTGTCAACACCCAAAGTAATTGACTATGTCTCCGGTGCAACCATCCCCTTTACTGTTATCCATAAACCTCAAAACGAGCTTTACATATTTTATAAATCAAATGAGAAAAAAAGCCCTTTGCTTGGCTTCAAAAACTACAGCTTTGATAAGGATCAGTGGGGGGATTTTAAAAGTATATCCAATGAAACGGAAGAGGGAAATATAGTCTCAACGATTTCAGATTCCGATGGCAACCTCCATCTTCTATGGCAAAAAAAACATCCGGAGAAATTTGAACTGATTTACAATTGCCTGCACCCAGGTGCGGAGGTCTGGGCAAATGAAAAAATACTGACCTCTTCCCCACAACCGTTTTACAATTCATCCTTTGTCCAGGTAAATGACCTTTTGCTATGTTATTGGCTAAAGGACAATTCTATTTATTATGCTACCACCAGTACCAAGGGCGGATTCTGGAGCAAGCAGAATAAATATGGATTTTACGAGACAAAACCCATCTATTGCATAAAATATAAGCAAAATACAAAAAATACTAACGCTCCTCCTTATCTCTGGACTCTTCCAGGAAACTTCGTTGGAGGCTATAAGCTGGCTTTCCTAAATGATTCGGACCTGAAAGCGGGTATACCTGATATGGAGGAGGTTCGGTCGACATTTTCCGAAACATTAAAATTTCTTACAAAAGACATGGAAGAGTTAAAACAGTCCGTGGAGGACTTAAAAAATCATCTGCAGGAATTGGACATAAAGCAGGAGCAAAATGATATGGAATTATCCAAGATCAGCATTAAAGCCAGCCTGCTTGATAACGAGATGTCCAAAATTAAAACCCGCATGGAACCTTCTTTAGAAACAAAAGGAATAAAAACGACATCGGTAAAGGGCTCTGCAGCAGAAAATATGCATCCTCAGCAAAGTACTGCAAATTTTTCCTTCGAGGCAGCTTCGGATCCTACACCCACAGTTTCGAGTCTCAACCCCAATATGAATGGATCCGCAAGTATGAAAACTAACGGGAAAACCCCTGTCATGCCCGGTGCCGGTTTCGCAAGCATCACTCCTGAATTTCTTCAAGGACTCTCCAAACGATAAGAAAAACCATCTGGATAAAATAATCCAGGTGGATTTTTTCTATTCTATCAAAAAATCATGTAACGTTTTTCCAACTTTTATATTGCAATGTTTGGCATGAATTCAAAAATTAACACGGTTATTTTCCTTTAAAAATATCAAACTATATATGTAGTTTGATATTAAAGGAGGGACTAAAATGCCAAATACAAATACTCAGCCGGCCATGATTGCCAGCAAAAACCTTACGATGCTGGAAGACCAGTTAAACTATGAGGCTCTTTGCAACAAGAAAATGTCTTTATACTCCACCTATTGCCAGGATCAGAACTTAAAGGATGTATGCCAGAAGGCAGCGCAGATGCACAAACAGCACTTTGACCAGTTGCTGAACTACTTGAACTCTCATAACAAACCCGAACAGCAGTAATTAATAAAGGAGGGACTTATAGTGACTCATAACAATGCAAATTTATCCGAAAAGGAACTGTTAAACGATGCTTTAGCAACAGAAAAGCAGCTTTTGCACGTTTACAGCACTTATATAGCCGAATCAACCTGCCCTAACCTCAGGAATGAGTTAAACCGGATTATTGGGGAAACACAGCAGACACAATTTGAATTGTACCAGGCCATGGAAAAAAAGGGTTGGTATAATACACAGAAAGCCCAGCTCCAGGAAGTACAGCAGGCATTACAAAAATTCCAGCAGATGAAAAACGAGCTTCAATAAATATATACTGAAAGAAGGGCGGCTTTTGCCGTCCTTTTTTAGTGCATGTATAGGAAATTATGCTTTTAAACTTTCTATACATAGGGATTGCAAGTGGGAATCCCTTTGTCGGTGTAAGGAGCGTAGCTCCGTCGAAGGGAACCATAGGGTTCCCTAGCAAAGAACAAGATGTGTTAGCATTTTGTTCCTTTTCATATGAATTTACTTAGTTTCTCAAATCATCTAGACAAAAACTTGAAACATTCAGTAAAATATTTGATATAATAGGAACATTACGATTATAAATCTATTAATTTTACTGGAGCTGAACATGAGAACAAAGGAACTCGTTGAAGTAGCCTTAAAAACAGGAGAAATTTTGTTATGTAATGGAGCTGAGGTTTATAGGGTTGAGGAAACAATAACCCGTGTATTTAGCAGCTATGGGAAGGATTGCGAAGTGTTTGTACTATTAAGCGGCATCTTTATAACCGCCCGTGAAGAAGATGGAAATGATATCACGCTTGTAAAACGAATTAAAGGTCACACCTTTAATTTAAAGAAAATCGAGCTGGTAAATTCCTTTTCCAGAGAGCTGGTTACAGAACCCCTGGACTACCGAAGTGCCATGGAGACCTTGGATGCGATTCAACATGCAACTACGTACAGCTTTAAAACAAAAGTTCTTTGTTCGGGAGCCACTGCTTTTGCGTATGCACTTCTCTTTAATGGGAGCATTTGGGATGCCATAGCCGCTCTGTTTATCAGTATTTTTGTTTTTTTGGTGAAGACAAGAATCTCCAAAACCGGATTCTTTCAGTTTTTTGAATTCTTTGTTTCGGGTATATTGGTTGGATCTCTCTCTTTTCTGGCCGCCAAAGCATTTCCATTTATGGACATCTATAAGATCATCATTGGGGCGGTTATGATTCTAGTTCCCGGCGTAGCTATTACGACAGGGATCAAGGATGCACTCTACGGCGATATTGTATCCAGCCTTTACAGAATCTCTGAGGCGGTTTTTATTGCCGTTGCCGTTGGCTCGGGCGTTGGAATTATATTATCAATAGGATTGAGGTACTTATGAGAGAATTGATTCTTGCTTTTTTCGGCAGCCTTTGCCCTGCCATACTTTTTAATGTTAAAAAGGAAAGATTTTTCTGGGTCGGTCTATCCGGTGCCATCGGATGGGCAGCCTTTATATGGCTGAATATCACTACGGGGCAAGTCGTCCTCCCAACCTTCGTCGGAGCGCTTGTTGTCGGGCTCTACAGTGAGACAATGGCCAGGATCATAAAAACGCCTGCCCTGGTTTTTTCCGTTTCAGGTATCTTCCCCTTGGTACCAGGCCTTGGAGCCTATCAAACAGTCCGATTTATTGTTGACGGCAAACTGCAGGACGCTGCCAGCAAAGGGATTGAAACGGTGGCCAGTGCAGGAGCCATTGCACTGGGCATTATGTTTATGTCTGCGATTTTCAAGGTGGTGAAGCGATTGAAAAATCCAGACCTCTCACACTAATCCTTCATTCTTGTACAAATTTCTGAGAATGAAAAAGTATAGATCAAACAAAGAAAAGCAGGCTGGTTCTGCCGAACTTCAGAACCGTCTGCTTCTCTCTTTACGTTTTTCCTTCACTTAGTGTAAAGACCAAATCATTATCTTTTTATTTTTTTCACCGCCACCACTAAGGGAACTGTAATAACCACAGCTACAAATGCTTCAGCAATACCGTTGGTGGCGGCAATGCTATAGATTGCCAAAGCTACACCCTTCGGATCAATATTTCTAACCTCCGCATACTTTTGTGCGTACAAAACAAAGATCATCGTCAGTACACCGAATGTATTGGTTAAGGAACCGATCGCTGCTCCAACGCCTACTTTTAAAGTCTCCGATTTACCGAGCATAAATCGATAGGCATAATAGGAAGTAATACCGATCAAAACTCTGGGTACAATTGCAACCAATGGATTTAGAAATGCAAATGAAAGTACCGAGGGTGTAAGTATGTTCTGATACATGCTGAATAAACCAAAGATCAGACCGATAAATGCACCTACGATGGGTCCTTCCAGAATTGCACCGATGATTACCGGAAGATGCAGAATGGTAGCTCTTGCAATGGGCAAGGGAATAAACCCGTAACCTGAAAGCCCCAAAATCACTGAAATAGCAGAAAGCATACCTACAATGACAATCTGCCGGGTACCAAGTTTCTTGGCTGTAACATTGTTTGACATGAAAACCAACCTCCGTTCTTATTCCGTAATGGATATAAGTCGTAAAATCCCCTATATAAAATGATACACTGCGACGAGTAAAACTATTCACATGTCGCTGTCCGGGTTCGGTTTCGCGAGGAATACCGACTTGGAATAATGATACCACATATTTCCGCGAAAATCTATACGATAAATAAGTAATTGGGATTGTTTTTTTCGCAGCTAAGCCGCCAACAATTAGACCACGGCCTCTTCACCCCAATTTCCAGCAATTCATTCTCAATTCTCAATTTTCAACTCACCATTTAATCTAACCTCTACCTTTTCCCCGATCACAATCTCATCTTCCGTCACAACTGCGTCATAGGCAATGATAGTAACGCCCTTTTCATTGGCGATATGTAAAGCTTTCGCAAAATCCGGGTCTCTGTAAACATACGGTGTAAAATACCGGATTCCTTTCATCTGGATCAGAAAAACGATATATCCCTCATACCCCTGCTCCACTGCCTTTATCATCTCATATACATGCCGGGTTCCCCGCTCTGTAGGAGCATCCGGGAACATCGCAACTCCGTCCACCTCAAGGGTTGCACCTTTAACCTCAATAAACCCCTTGCGGTTTTCCCCTTCAAAATATAGGTCAAATCTTGAATTTTCAAAACTAACCTCCCTTTTTACCTGTACTACATCTGAAAATTCCTTTAACTGTCTGTTTTTAATAGCCTCGCAGACCACCGCATTGGGGACTTGTGAATCAATGTTGATCAGCGTATCCCCTTTATACCCCGCAATTAGCGAATATCGGGTTTTTCGCTCCTTATTGCACGAATCTTCCAGCACCACAGGCGTCCCTTCTACTAAAATCTCCTTACAGCGGCCGGTGTTTTTGACATGCACAATCTCTTCCCTACCTTCGAGCAGTACATGGGCAATAAATCTATTAGGGCGCTTTAAAAAAATTGCTTTTTGAACCGATCTGTATTTCATGCCTGTCCTCCATTTCCATTTCAATATATTTTACCACCAAAATAACGCTTTCAATTATTAATTTTATGTAGACATTTTAAATTGCTTTCTGTATAATAAGACCTAACCAAAAAGTATCATTTGGGCAGAGTAGGTTTATGTGCGTTAAGTGCTGGCTGGACGGGAAGTTGCCACCAGACGAAAAACCCTTTGGGGTTTGCGGTACATATTCCGCATTCCGCTGCCACACAAGGAGCTTTCTCTCTTTATGTGGCGTTTTATTGCCGTTTAAAGTTTGAAAAGAGAGGAGGTACCTATATGCAAAAAACTCGCGTTTTAGTTCTTATGGGATTGTTTATTGCCATTAATGTCATACTTTCCCGCTTTGTGACTCCCATCGATTTACCCTATGTTCGAGTCAGCTTTGGCTTTATCGCCACAGCATTTTCTTCAATTTTATTAGGGCCGGTTTTAGGTGGGCTTTCAGCCGCCATTGCCGATGTATTAGGCTTTTTTCTGAAGCCTTCTACTGGATCTTTTTTCCCTGGTTTTACCGTGAGCGCACTTTTGGCAGGTATTATTTATGGACTTTTCCTTCATAAAAAACCAGAATCACTTTTGCGCACAATTTTAGCTGTCATTTCTATCACACTCATTATAGATCTGGGGCTTAATACCTATTGGTTGTCTATACTATATAAAAAAGCCTGGGTTGTTCTTTTGGGCCAGAGAATTGTTAAATCCGCAATTATGCTTCCCATTCAGGTTACACTGATTCACCTGTTATGGCGGTATACTGGTCCCCAAATTCGCAAGGTTTTTCGCTAAAAATAAAATTTCCAAAACAGCCCGTTATGGTCCCGCATAACAGGCTGTTTTCATTCTAAACAGGAACGAGAAAACATATCCAAACTTATAGAGCCGCTTTTTCACATTCTCCTATACAGATCTCACTTACTGGAGTATAATATTTAATAACAATTTTGGTATTATATTTTGGAGGAGACGATAAAAATTGAACAACAAAGTTTATTCCAAAGAGTTTGAAGTTCACTATTATGAAATTAACAAATACAAGGAAGCAACTCCTGTAGCAATCCTGAACTACCTGGAAGAAACCGCAGGCTGTCATTCGGAATCGGTGGGCTGTGGAATTGATAAATTAAAGCAGCTGGGAGTGGCTTGGGTTTTAAGCCGTTGGAACCTGGTTATGGACCGGTATCCCCTGTGGAATGACAAAATCACCATTGAAACATGGTCTTCCGGCGTTGAACGGTTTTATGCAACAAGGGAATTTCTATTAAAGGACGCTAAGGGAGATATACTCGGGAAGGCTTCCTCCCTCTGGATTTATCTGAACATGGAGAAAAAAAGGCCGCTGCGGGTTCCCGCAGAAATTGTAGAACTCTATGGTACAAGCCCTTTAAAGGTGATGGAAGACCCCTTTGTCGATTTTATAGTACCAGACTCCTTTGAGTACATAAAAGAGTTTATTGTAAGGAAATGCGACATTGATACAAACCTGCATGTAAATAATGCCAGATATTTGGAGTGGCTTATTGAGTCCATTCCGGATGAAACCTATGAACAATATTGGTTGAATTCTCTTGAAATTATTTATAAGAAGGAAACAGGATACGGTATTTCCATAAATTCGAAGCGGACAACCTTTGAAAATACTACATCCGATAAAATCTATGGGCATAGCATTACTTCCTCTACCGATGCTGCGGAGCATGCCTTGGCAAAAACCACCTGGAAGACTCGATGGTGATTTTTCAGATCACGGGATAAAAAGGTATTTTCATCAAGAAAAAAATGCATTATAATTTTGAATGATTTTGTAAAAGCTTTTAAGGGAGATATTTTAATGGATGAAAAATTTATTGCTCGCATTAACGAGTTATCTAAAAAGTCAAAGACCCAGGGCCTGACAGAAGAGGAAAAAAAGGAGCAGCAGCTCCTACGCCAGGAATACATTAAGGCCTTTCGAGGAAACCTCCAGTCTACATTGGATTCCATCGTCGTTGTTGATAAAGATGGAAACAGACGAGTTTTAAGGAAACAATAAAAATTGTTCAAAAATTCTTAACACTTTTTTGCATCCTTCAGGGCAAACTAAGGAAGAGTGAAAATTGCAGCTCATCCTATTTGCAAATTTGGCGATGAAGTTGTATTTTCACCGGCCCTGAAAGGGTGGAAAAAGGAGGTGAGAAAATGAACAAAAAACTTTTTACAAGTATGATTGCTGCAGCGTTTATCATGCTCCCACTGGGGACCTATGCAGCACCTTCGGAGACACCCGCAAATAAGCCAACACACAGTATGGAGAAATTCGATCCTTCCAAATTGAACGATAAGCAGAAGGCGGATTTGAAGGAGCAAATGCTTAAAATGATGGAACTCCGAAAGGAAACTGTCCAGAAGATGGTGAAAAACGGTGCACTGACAGCAGAAGAAGGTAAGGCAGCCATCCAAAAAATTGATGAAAGAATTAAAAGTGTCAAGGAAGGCAATCTTGAATTTGGCAAAGGCAAAGGAATGAGAGGTAAAGGACATTGCCACGATAAAGGCGAAAACAAAGGTTCTACAGCCCAGCCTGCGCAATAAATTCTTTGTATACCTTGGTAGTATTTGTGATATAATCATGGGGTACAGCAGTATTATTTTGTAAAAATACTGCTGTACCTCACTTTTATTTATACAAGCATATTTTTGATCGGAGGACATATGGCAAAAGCAATTCTAGTTAAGGGAAAAGAAAAAAGAGTGGAATACGGACACCCGTGGATCTTTAAAAGTGATATCGACAAGATAGATGGAAGCTTTACCCCCGGGGATGTTGTTGATGTCTACAGCAGTAAAAACAAATTTCTGGGCAGAGGTTACATAAATCCCAAATCCCAGATTACCATACGAATGTTAACGTATGACCGTGAAGAGATCAATTACGACTTTTTTTATAGAAGAATCCAAGCTGCCTGGGAATATAGAAAAAAGGTAGCCGATGTCAATAGTTGCAGGGCTGTATTTGCAGAATCCGACTTTCTTCCTGCGCTGATCGTGGACAAATTTGGAGACTATCTGGTGGTTCAAACCCTAGCCTTGGGTATGGATCGATACAAGGATATGATTGTAGATATACTGAATGATATTATCAAGCCGGCTGGAATCTACGAACGAAATGATGTACCCGTTCGCGAACTTGAGGGACTGGACCAGAGAAAAGGCTTCCTCAAGGGTCCCTTTCCTACTTTGGTTGAAATGGTGGAAAACGGTGTAAAATTCCTGGTGGATGTTGAAAATGGCCAAAAAACAGGTTTTTTCCTTGATCAAAAAGAAAACCGAGCTGCACTGAAGCCCTTTGTTAAGGACGCCAAAGTGTTGGATTGCTTTACTCATACCGGCTCCTTTGCCCTCCATGCAGGATACTACGGCGCTGCCAGTGTTCTGGGAATCGACATATCCGACCACGCGGTTGCCTGTGCTACGAAGAATGCCGAGATCAACGGTCTGGATCAGATATGTAAATTCCAGGCTGCCAATACTTTTGACATCTTGCGGGAATTTCAGGAGCAGGGCGAAAAATTTGACGCGATCATTCTAGACCCTCCAGCTTTTACCAAAACAAAAAATGCTGTAGAAGGGGCTGTACGGGGATACAAGGAAATCAATCTGCGAGCAATGAAAATACTCAAAAGCGGTGGTTTTCTGGTATCCTGCTCCTGTTCGCACCACGTAGATCCCGATTTATTCCTGGATATTATTTATGATGCATCCATTGATGCAAAGCGTAAGATCCGCCAAATCGAATACAGAACCCAGGCCAAAGATCATCCGATCCTCCTGGCTTCGGAAGAAACGCAATATATTAAATGCGCTATTATGCAAGTTGTATAAGCGGCTAAAGAACGAACCCCTTTATCCGCCGGACCCCGTAGGGGCGGGTTCCAAACCCGCCCTAACACTTACGTCTGCCCTAACATTTACGTCTGTCCGGAAAGCAGGAAGGATGGGTTATGAACCCACCCCTACGATAAACAAATATTTAACTACCCTAATTCCTTACCTTGCCTCTATGCGGTCTCAATGGCTGCTGCATCCTGAAGTCCCAATTCTACGATGGCCATTTCCCTTAGTTTATATTTTTGTATTTTTCCACTGGCAGTCATGGGGAAATCCTTCATAAATTTAATATACCTTGGCGTTTTATGTCTTGCCATATGACTCTTTACAAAAGCTTTTATTTCATCCTCCGTTAGAGCCTCACCTTCCCGCAGAATGATACACGCCATTACTTCCTCCCCGTAATCCTTGCTGGGTACTCCGATAACCTGCACATCTTTTATGGAAGAATGCGTATAGAGAAACTCTTCGACCTCCTTTGGGTAAATATTCTCTCCACCACGGATGATCATATCCTTTATTCTGCCGGTAATCTTAAAATACCCGCTATCATCTCTCGTGGCCAGATCTCCCGTGTGCAGCCAACCTTCCGAGTCGATGGCCTGTGCCGTAGCCTCCGGCATTTTATAATATCCCTTCATAATATTATAGCCACGAGCTACAAATTCCCCGGGCACTCCATTCGGAACCTCCTGATTTGTTTCCGGATCAACTACCTTGCATTCTACAAAGGGAAGTGCTCTTCCCACCGTCGCGACCCGAAGCTCAATACTGTCATCTACTCGTGTTTGCGTACACACCGGCGATGCCTCCGTCTGCCCGAATGCAATGGTTATTTCCTTAGCTCCCATGAGTTCAACCACCTGATTCATAACCTTAACAGGACACGGCGAGCCCGCCATGATACCTGTCCGAAGCTTAGGAAATGAAAATTTTTGAAACTCGGGATGTTCCAACATCCCGATAAACATGGTAGGAACGCCATGCACAGCCGTACACTCCTCATTCTGAACAGCCTGCATGACTTTCAAGGGTTGATAGTAATCAATCGGTACCATGGTCGATCCATGAGTCGCACACGCCATAACTCCCAAAACGCATCCAAAACAGTGAAACAAAGGTACCGGAATGCATAGCTTATCTTCATGAGTGAAGTTCATGCTATCCCCGATGCACATTCCATTATTCACCAGGTTAAAGTGAGTCAGCATAACGCCCTTTGGAAAACCGGTGGTTCCTGAGGTATACTGCATGTTAATGACCTCATGAATATCAAGGCTGGCCTGCCTTTTCGCCAATTCTTCATCACTGATCTCCTCGGCCATCCTGTACAGTTCATTCCAGTTAAACATACCCGGATGGTTTTGCTCCCCTATATAGATCACATTTTTCAGATACGGCAGTGAAATTTCATGCAGCTTCCCTGGCTCCGATTCCTTTATTCCAGGACAAAGTTCATTCATAATGCTTATATAATTACAATCCTTGAACCCTTCGATCAAAATCAACGTAGTCGCATCCGACTGACGAAGCAAGTACTCAAGTTCAAATATTTTATAGTTTGTGTTTACAGTTACCAGTACGGCTCCGATTTTGGCAGTCGCAAACTGCGCCAGAAGCCATTCAGGATAGTTTGTTGCCCATATGGCCACATGGTCCCCCTTCTTTACTCCCATGGCCATAAAGCCCTTTGCTACCACATTACATAGATCTCTAAACTCTGAATATGTTTTTCTAAAAGGTCGATCTGTATACAAAACTGCATCATGATCCGGGTATTTTTCTGCCATCTGATCCAATAAATCACCAATGGTGATTTTCATTAATTCCTTCATATCTGCACCTCACATTCAAAATTTATTCGGATTAACACCAAGAACAAAATGCTATCACACTTTGTTCTTCGCTAGGAGGAACTACCTCCCCTTCGGCGGAGCTAACTAACACTCCTGGGCGCCCCGCTGAACCGGCGAGGGAAATCTCCCTTGCACTCCCCATGGTAAGAAAATTAAAAACCATAATTTCCTCAATAATAAAAAAAGCCCTTCGTCTCATACAAAGAGACGAAAGGCATTCTTCCGCGTTACCACTCCAATTGATACAAACCGTATCCTCCTCAACAGTGTACAAAAATACACCTTCCTGTTAACGGTGGAAACCGTCCGGTCCTACTAGAATTCAGCCGGATACTCAAGGGCGAGATTCGTTCAAGCTATCTTCTGCCTTGCACCACCCGGCAGCTCTCTAAAGACCAGCTTTTTAACTACTACTCCCTATCACAGTATTTCACATTATTATATTGAAATTAAGGAAAAATATTCTATGTATAGTTAACAATATATTACTATGTAACCCTGTCCATGTCAATATAATTTTTATGCTTTTAAATTGTTCTTAAAGGCATAAATCGCTGCCTGGGTTCTGTCGGAAACATTCAATTTCTTGAATATGCTGGAGACATGGTTTTTCACTGTTTTTTCGCTGATATAAAGCTTCTGGGCAATTTCCTTATTAATCATACCTTCCGCTATCAGCTCCAACACTTCTACTTCCCTTGTCGTCAGATTGGATTCATCGTGCTTTTCCTTCTCATTCAACGTAACCCGGTTAAATTCCTTGACAAGCTCCGTCGTCATATTGGGCTGTATGTAGGACTCCCCTCTTGAAACATTTCGTATGGCATCGATTAATACAGAGGGTTCAGCATCCTTCAAAACGTAGCCCTGCGCTCCCATTTGCAGAGTTTTGAACAAATACTCGCGGTCTTCGTGTATGGTTAGAACGATGACCTTGCTTGGGTGTTTTTCCTGTTTCAGTTCTTTGATCGCTTGAAGGCCATTCAGAATCGGCATATTTATGTCCATAAGAACCACATCGGGGTTATGCTGTTTTGTAAGTTCAACCGCCTCCCTGCCGTTTGAAGCCTGAGCAACAACTACCATGTCATTTTCCAGTTCCAATATCTGCTTCAGACCATGTCGTACCATTGAATGGTCGTCCGCTATAAGAACCCTAATTTTGTTCATTGATTTCTCTCCCTTCCTCTACTAAAGGAATTAATATGTTTAATCGAGTCCCTTTTCCAGGCTGCGATGTTAACTCAAACTTACCGTTTAACAGCTCCACTCTTTCCTTCATGCTTATGAGCCCAAAACCACTGTTGATGTCTTCGTTTTTCGACTTCAATTCACTGGAGTCAAACCCCTTTCCATCATCATAAATATACAGTTTCAGGTCTTCATCCTGGAACTCAATGTTAATTGCAACATTTTCAGCTCCAGAGTGCTTTTTAATATTGTTTACAGCCTCCTGTACGATTCTGAAAACAGTGAGCGAAATAACGGGTTTAATATCGACGTACACACCTCTTGTTTTAAAGGAAACTGCGATTCCTGTCTCCTCCTGAAAGGTAAGTATGTATCTTTGCATAGTAGGAACCAGACCCAAATCGTCCAATGACATGGGTCTCAAATTATAAATAATCTTTCTGACATCATTCAGGCACTCTCTCACAATGGTTTTCAAATTCTGCAGTTCGAACTTCGCTCTTTCTACATCCACATCAATCAGCCGCTCACAGATCTCCGCTTTCAAAACGACATTTGACATGGATTGTGCAGGTCCATCGTGAATATCACGTGCCACTCTCTGCCTCTCCTCTTCCTGAGCCTTAATGATCCGTATACCCAGGGTCTGTTTTTGCTGCAGGTCCTCCAACTGCATGCTGAATTGCTGGAGATCTCCCGTCATATATCCAAGAGCAATCCCTAGATTTGATAGCAGGCTATCCGCTTTCTGCACCGTTCTATAGGATTCCTTAATCCGCAGCTCCAGATCATTTCTTCGTTTGATCAGGTTCTGCTCCTGCTCACGTTTTACTGCAAGTTGTACACGGAGATTATCGGCTTTTTCATAAGCATTCTTAAGCTCTTCCTGACTATACCTGAGTGGATTTTTATTTACCAGTGCCAGCCGCCTTTTTCCTTCCTTAAGTTCAGCCTCATAGATTTCAACCGTTTCTATCAGCTCTGTTACATGCTGTTTAAGCAGCTTCAGTTCCGCCTCCAGTCTCCTGCATTCGTGTCTCGAGCTTTCCGCGATTTCATAGATTTCACTTTTACTCGCATTGATCGCTTGAATCGTCTTTTTGATTATTTCATCCAGCTTTGTGATATCCAGTTTACTGTACGCTGCCACTGTAGCACCTCAATCTACCCAGAGTGGTTCGATTCCTCTAAAACTGAAGAGAAGCTTCAAACCCCAGTATATTATATCATAGGAAGTTTTTTATAGTAAACCAAAATAACCTCTCCTTTATATAATTTTCCTTCCTTTTAACAATGTTTAGAAATAATAAAAAAAGTGTTGACAAACCTACAACATGCTCGTATAATAAGTAATTGTCCGGTGACGAAACTCATTGGAAATGTAAATATATGCGCCATTAGCTCAGTTGGTAGAGCAACTGACTCTTAATCAGTGGGCCCTGGGTTCGAGTCCCCGATGGCGCACCACGCAAACCTCCTGTTACACCAGGAGGTTTGTTTTTTTTGCAGTTACACTTATAAAAGCAGTTTTATAAACCTTGGTTATAGAATGTGAGGTGTTGTCGGTGTCAAAGCTAAAATACGTTTTTGTTCTATTTATGTTGACAGGACTCCTGTTTGTTGGATCTCCAAAAACAGTGGGTGCAGCCGCTGATGGAGGTAATATTCCTGCAATTGTTTTTGTTCAGGATAAGGAAAGCGGAATGCTGCTAAACCACAATTTTGAATTTGATGGACAGATTCATGTCCCTGGAGATACAACTATAGATTCCGGTTTTTCCGTGACGGTTCCTTCAGAAGGTATATAAAGTAAAAACCCCCTTCCAGGGGGTTTTTACTTTATATCTTCCTTTACCGATTCACAGCTTCAAATCGCCAGATTGCACTCTGGAAGTCTCCATGCAAGTCGGGAATGTTTATCCCTACAAACATCAGCTCGTCACCACCGTATATTTTGTCTGAATCTATCAATCGGTATTCCCTTTCCGGGTTCAGTCCTTTTAGTCTGATCCTGGCATTCGGTCCATTCGGCTCAGCCATAACCCTGAAGTAAGCAACGAATGCTTCCGATTTGTCCTCAGTTACAAACATCCACGCAGTTTCATTGCCTTCAAAAGGGCTTAAAATCCTGTACATGTCACCAAATTGTGTAATATGCCGGATTTCCTTGCATAATGCCACCTGCTCCTTTACGATCTGCATTTCCTCTGGGGAAAATTTCGTCAAGTCCAATTCGTAGCCGAAGTTACCTGAGATTGCCACATCTCCACGCATTTTCAGCGGAGTGACTCTATGGACCTGGTGGTTTGGAACTGCTGAAACATGAGATCCCATAGAACTGGCGGGGTACACGATGCTGGTGCCGTATTGTATCTTTAAGCGTTCAACGGCATCGGTGTTATCGCTGGTCCAGGTTTGCGGCATATAATAAAGAATACCCGGGTCAAACCTTCCACCCCCACCGGAACAGCTTTCAAACAATATATCTGGGAATCTGCGTGTAATTTCATCCATGACCTTGTATACACCCAGTATATATCGATGAGCCGTTTCTCGCTGTCTTTCCGGCGTTAGTAAAGCGGAACCCACTTCCGTCATGTGCCGGTTCATATCCCATTTCACATAGGAAATAGGTGCACAAGCCAATATATCACTTACCATCGTAATAACCGCTTCACAGACATCCTTTCTGGACATATCCAGCACTAATTGGTTTCTCCCTTCGGTATGACTGCGATTCGGTACGTGGAGGCACCAGTCCGGATGTGCTCTGAATAAATCGCTGTCGGGTGAAACCATTTCAGGTTCAAACCACAGCCCAAACCGTAAACCAAGGTTGTTTACCCGTTGTACCAGATCCTCCAAGCCTCCAGGCAGCTTCTTCCTATCTACAAACCAATCCCCCAGGGAGGAATGGTCATCATCTCTTTTGCCAAACCATCCATCATCCAATACAAATAACTCAATTCCAAGTTCTTTGGCTGTTCTAGCAATATTTTCAATTTTATCTGCGGTAAAATTGAAATAAGTTGCCTCCCAGTTATTAATCAGCACCGGACGCTCCTTATCCCTGTAGTTTCCCCGGCAAAGTCTTGTACGGTACAGCTTATGGTAGGTTCGTGACATTTCGCCAATTCCCTTATGTGAATAAACCATGACCACTTCCGGAGTCTGGAATTGTTCCCCCGGTTCCAACAGCCAGCTGAAATCAAAAGGGTTAATACCCATGACAACCCGGGTTGTCCGGAATTGGTCTACCTCTGCCTGAGCCAGGAAGTTCCCGCTGTATACCAGGTTGAATCCATAGACCTCTCCATGATCCTCATTTGCATCCTTTGACAAAAGGGCAATAAATGGATTTTGCTGATGGCTGCTGGCTCCGCGACGGCTTTCAACCAGTTGGCTGCCGGATGCCAAAGCTCTTCTTTCCACATGTCGTTCCCTTCCCCATGCACCTGATAGCTGTAAAAGGTCAAACCGTGAATGGTCAAAATCAACACTCATACTGAGGGCTCTTAGAAGTTTTACTTTATTCTTCCCTTCATTGATAAAACGGACAGAGCGGGTTATAGCATCAAACTTCTCAAAAGCGGTATAGGTCAATATCACCCGCAAATCTGCAATAGGGTCTGTCAGTTCCAGCTCCAGGGTCTCCGCCTCTCCATCCGCCTCAGTATAGGTTGCAGGTAAGTCTTCCAGTCTCGGCTTCCCTTTAAAAATCCGATGCTTTGCATAACGGAGGTTCGTAACAGTTGCCCCATCCTCCTGCTGCAACTGGAAAGCCGGTACACGGAAATCGGAATTACCGTAGGCCGGATATTCTTGCGGCAGTGTATCCAGTGAAAATTTGTCGTCGCCGGCAATAGGATTCGGTGAGAAGGCCCTTCCAGTACTCACCATAATATGAGATAGATCCGAAGTTTTTATCTTTCTTCCCCAGTAGAGATGTACCAGATAGCCCTCTTTATGTACCTGCAGGACATAACTGGTGTTCGCAGCCTGCAAATGGAATATCCCTGCCTGCTCATTATAATAGATACTCATAATTCTCCTCCTAAAACAAAGTGGTTTATCATCGACTTGCGATAAATAACCTTCTGTACAATATTTACTATACCTATTTTTAAATATAAAATATATGGAACGGTTCTAGATGTTTACAATAATTTATGGAATAATACTGGGGTTTCAAAGAAAACACCCGGCTTTGCGCCGGGATGTATAGTTAGGAGAATTTGAGGTATTATACGGTTTGAGGTATAGAAGATACCTCCATATATAAAGTATATTATCATGAGTTGTACAATGTTACCTTAATTTATGGCATTTGTTGAAACGTAAAGCTTATTGATCCTATCCTTTTCCAAGTACTCCATCCACTACCTACTCGGTAACAGTATACGCAGTTTGAAAATCCATACCTCCCCCGGATATGGTGATTCCATAAGTTCCAGGTACCGTGTCTGAACTTACAGCCCAAATCCATGTTACCATCCCATCGCTTCCAGCCATTCTGGATTCATAGGTAGTTAGGATTTTATCTCCGATTTTATAAGAAGCGGCAATGGTGTAAGTAATTTCAGCCCTGCCCTGTATCGTAACACTACAGTTCTCTCCCCGTTTTACAGGTGTCCTTGCATTCACCAGAATGATTCGATTCAGGCCAAAGGGCGTCGCAGTCTGCGTCTGTGCCAGCTTTTGCTCTGGTGGCATTTGCGACCGGGATGCAGTTTTACAGCCTGTTAATAGAACTAAAAGAATCATAACGGGCAGTAATTTATATTTCAACATGATTTTCACCTCATTGTTTATGTTTTATGTACTTATGTTCCCCCATTCCAAACTAATTATGAAAGTGTGTCTACCCATAATGGAAGCTGTTTTTACGCAAAAAAAAGGATCCGTTATCGGATCCAACATATTTTTGAACTATCGCCTAATTACTATCTTTCCAAAAATAGAAATATTTATTTATACAATTCATTTATTTTACAGCGCCTTATCCCCTGAGTTCGGTAATCAACTCGGTAAATATTTGCTTGTACACGCTATCCTCCAGAGCATTTAATTCCTTGAGCCCTTTTTGAATGTACTTCTCCTGAAGCTTTCTCGCTTCTTCCACACCCTTGTATTCCCTCACCAATCTGCAAATCTTCATGACATCATTTGTCGTGATAGAATTTCCTTTCTGCAGTGATGCTTCAACGATGGTTCGAAGCTGAGAATGATTTTGAATCGCATAGATGATGGGAAGCGTAATAACGCCCTCTCTCAGGTCCTTTTCAACCGGCTTACCGGAACTAACTTCACTGGACATAAAATCATTAATATCATCCCTGATTTGAAAAGCCATGCCATAAAAAAGTCCGAATCTGCCGAGTTTGATGGCCGTTGATTTCGGACGTTCGCCTATTTGAGCTCCCGCAGCAGATGCTGCACCGAAAAGGACGGCGGTCTTCCTCTGTATCCTTTTTAAGTAGGCTACCACCGAAGTATCGATATTAAATCTTCCCTGGTACTGATCCACTTCCCCTTCACAAATGGTCTTGATAGAGCCTGCTATCATTTCCAGCTTATCGATGGAAATATCTTTGGACAGCATTTGAATGGCCCTGGTAAAGAGAAAGTCTCCTGTATATACCGCCATATCTGCACCATACTTTTCAGATACAGTAATTCGGCCCCTTCGGAGCTGTGATCGATCGATAATATCATCATGCACAAGAGTAGCCGTATGAAGAATTTCTAAGGCACCTGCCATAGCTACCGCCTTTTTTCTGTCATATTTACCAGTTTTTGCACTTATAAGAACAAAAGCAGGCCGTAATCTTTTACCCCCTGCTTGAACAAGCTCATTAACAATCTGTGATAACAATTTGTTGCGAGAAGATATGCTCTTTCTTATTAACTCTTCCACCAGCACTAACTCATTTTCAATCTCAGGATATTTTGACCACAAGTTATTCATCCTCACTTTATTTAGAATTAAATATCCCAGTCTTCTTCAGTGCACTCATAAGGTAATTACTACTTAATCCTACAAAGCACCCCATTATAATACCAGATATTAATAACACAGGCAAGTACGTCATGACCGACCAATCCTGCATAACGATACTGGCAACACCCAACTGTCCTACATTATGAGCAATAGAACCCAGAATACTTACACCTAGTATGCTCAATCTTTTGGATAGCCATTTATAAGCGAATGACATCACTACTGCACTTAGAATGCCACCGGTAATACTAAATAAGAAGACCACAAAGCCGCCGGTATAAAGTGAAGCGAGGGTAACACGCGCGACGACCATGGCCAGCGTTTCCGGAAATCCCCAAAAGACAATTACCATGATTGTTATTATATTGGCAAGTCCCAACTTAATCCCAGGTATAGGTACAGGAACAGGAATCCATGATTCAACAATAGAGAGCACCAGAGCCTGGGCAACAAACAACGCCAGCAAAACCATTTTTCGAGTGCTTTTCAAAGTACTACACCTCTTTTCTACAAAGGTAGGAGAATGGCTATGAAGTTAAAACGCCACTCCATCTACGGAAGGGTCAGTTCCCTCAATCCGGATACTCACGCGGTTTGGAAGGCACACAGCCATATCTCCCTTACGGTTCATCCACCCGGACTTTACGCATACAAGATCAGGGCAATTGGCCTCTTCAAAACGTATTTTACCTTTTTCAACCAAAACTACATCCACATAGTCCCCTTTAACCTCAATTCTTTGGGGCTCGGAAACCTTGTCCAGATCAATCTTTTTGATCACTTTGTCATTCTGGCGAATAACAGCGATCTTTCCGGTACCGGCATTATTAAAATTTTTATATACTTGAAGCCCTACGAAACTTAATATAATAATCCCCGCCAATGTAAGGACAAGGATAATATCACCTTTTTTCAACATACTCATATTCCTTACTTTCATCATCAAATGTAAACTTATCTTTTAACCCACTGGTAGTATAGACCTTTTTATCTTTTGTCACAAAAATCGCGTCTACTCCAGGCAAACTTTCAACCAGTTTCATTCCTTCATCCAACCCCAGTACAAAGGTTGCCGTAGATAATGCATCTCCGTCCGTAGAACTGTCCGCCACAATGGTAGTCCCTATCAATCCCGAGTCGGCAGGATACCCGGTTCTCGGGTCCAGAATATGATGATACCGGACATTATCCTTTTCAAAAAACCGCTCATAATCTCCAGAGGAGACAACAGCCTTATCTGTTACTTTCAAAATACCAAGATATCGTCCGGTCTCGGCTCTAGGGTTCTGTACGCCGATACTCCATGGTTTTCCGTCCGGTTTGTTTCCCAGTACTACAACATTCCCTCCCAAGTTTACGAAGGCAGATTTTATTCCATTTTCCTTGTAAATGCGAATGGCTTCATCGCCTGCGTACCCTTTTGCAATACCGCCCAAATCAACAAGCTGCCCAGGAACGGCAAGCTTTGCCGTGTTATTGGTTTCATCCACTGCCAATGTCCTATAATCGATAAAACCCATCAATTGTTTGATTTCATCTGACGATGGTATTCTGGGATGATCTGTAAAAATACCCCAGGCTTTTACCAAAGGACCTACAGTTACATCAAAAGTTCCTTTGCTTAGCTCTGCATATCGCTTCGCTCTCTGGAGAACAAAGATGGTATCACTTCCCAGCATAACACTTTCTTTCCCAGCAGCCGCGTTCAGTTTATTGACGTCTCCTCCGGGTGCATTGACAGTCATGGTTGCCTCAATATCCACCATTCGTTTTTCTACTTGTTCGGCAGCACTCTGTGCATTGCGCCCATATATTTTCTGAGTGATTACTGTTCCCATATGGTATTCTTCCGTCTCAACAGGCTTGCTTGAAATCAAACCACACGAGGATAGAGCTATTGAAGTGAAGCATATTATAAAAAGAAGAAATAACTTTTTCATAAGGTACTCCTTTTACCTGCACTAACAAAGTAAGACCATGTACACAACGGGGGCTGCTAAGCGAAATACTATGCAGAGTCGTTGTTGTGCCTCCCACGCTCTTAAAAAAGAACATATCAGGAGGGGCTCATATACATGATCTCTGTTGGAGATAATCATACTATATATTGTTTAGTATGGTCATCAGGTTTCTTTAAAATGTATGAAAAACGCACCGATTTACCATTCTACTTATATTTCGGTAACTTTATACATTAATATTTTTATGTTAAAACCGTTCACTACTTATAATACGCAAGTATTATACTAAATTGCTAACTTTATGTCAAATAAGTTCTGCTATTCGACTGCGCATTCCCTTAATTTCCATATTTAGTTATAGCAGGATGAAAAATATATATAATTTTGGCAAGTCCATAAAATTTTTTTGCAATAATTCTGAAATAATATAATTAAATAATTAACAAATCTTCAATAATTGTGGTATAATAGAGCTTGTTGATATTGACTTTTTTTTGTCAATGTGTTAATTTTTAATAATGTCTGGATTGTTATGTAAACTCTATTTTTATGCGAGGAGGAAAGTTGGAATGCCAAAAAAAGTGGTTATTTTTGGAGCCGGCTATGCTGGTATTGAATGCGCACTAACGCTGCAAAAGAAGAAAAAAAAGTCGGATGATTTGGATATCACCATCATCGACAAAAACTCCTATCACACTTTACTTACGGAATTGCATGAGGTTGCAGGTAATAGAATAAGTGAAGACGGAGTTATCGTTCCCCTTAGGGATATCTTTAAATACACGGATGTTAAGATTGTAAAAGATGAGATCAAAGGCATCGACTTTGAGAAGATGAAGGTAACTTCAGCATCTACTGAATTTGATTACGATTATCTTGTAATCGCTGCCGGCAGTGAACCAAACTATTATGGAATACCGGGTATGGCCGAACACAGCTACAGCTTATGGTCTTTTGATGATGCTGTAAGGATCAGAGAACATATTAAGGACGTATTCGCTAAAGCTTCACAGGAGAAAGATGCTCAAAAACGTAAAGCTCTGTTGACCATCGTAGTGGGTGGCGGTGGCTTTACAGGTGTAGAAACCATCGGTGAAATAGCCCACTGGGTAAAAGACCTCTCTGTCGAATACGGTGTCAATAAGCAGGAAGTCAGCCTGATTCTTGTTGAGGCTCTGCCGAAGATTCTCAGCAATTTAAAGGAAAACGGAATTAAAAAGGCAATGAAGTACCTTACTGAGACACTGAAGGTTGAAGTTCTTCTTAATTCTGCCATTACCAATGTAAATGATGATACTGTCGAACTGAAATCAGGAAGGGTTATCAAAACCAACACCTTGATCTGGACAGCAGGTGTAAGAGCTGCTTGCATCACGGATGATATAAATGTAGACAAGGTAAAAGCGTGCAGAATCAGAGTAAATGAATATGCACAAACTCAATACAAAAATGTTTATGCCATCGGTGACATTTCTGCTTTCGTAGCAGGGGAATTTACTCTGCCTGCACTGGTTGAAGCAGCAATCCAAACCGGTCACGGTGCAGCCGTAAATATCATTAATGATATCCGTGGTAAGGAAAAGGAAAAATTGGATCCGAAACTTCACGGAGTTATGGTTTCCATCGGAAGCTTCTTTGCGGTATCTGATATCATGGGCCGCGAGCTCCCCAGATTCCTTTCCATCCTTATGAAGTACATGGTAAATATCCACTATCTTTTCGGTATCGGCGGATTTGAACTGGTATTTAAATATTTGAAGGATGAACTCCTGCATAAAAAACAGAAAAGATTCCAGCTTGAAAAACACTATGCAACTCCGACTCGTGCCTTCTGGCTTGTTCCTATCCGTTTGTTCCTCGGCTACTCGTGGTTGATGGAGGGTTTGAAAAAGCTGGATGAAGGTTGGCTCAAACAGGCAATGCTGGCAGGTAAGGCGCCTGATGCCGGGACCAGCGCATCAGTTACAGAGACTGGCGAAAAAGCATTCCGAATTATTGCCGATCATACACCCGGGTGGTATGCATGGATTGCAGAGAACTTTGTTATACCGAATGCTCTGCTCTTCCAAACTTTGATTGTAATCACCGAAATCGGTATCGGTTTGGCATTGATTTCCGGTACATTCACATTCTTTGCTGGCCTTGTAGCACTGGGTCTCAACCTCAACTTCCTCCTCTCAACAGGTTTGTTTGAAACCAGTTGGTGGTACATCCCTGCCGCAATCGCAATGCTGGGTGGCGCAGGAAGAGCCTTTGGTGTTGACCACTACCTGATGCCTTACCTTATGAGACAGTGGAGATATTTTGTAAGAAACAGAAAATTAAAATTGGCACTGTTTAGATAACGGTAGAAAGACACGCTTGAGCGTGTCTTTTTACTTATTCACTTATATTACAAAAAATCCTCTCCTGATTTACAGGAGAGGATTTTATAATTCAATTATTATACCGGAGTTTCCTCCATGGGTGTTTGTTCATCGCCTGAAGGCTCCTCCATCGTCTGAGTTCCCGGGCTGCAAACTTCCATTTTAGAAACAGAGACCTCATATGCGATCTTGGTTAAAATATCACCGGATTCAAGCTTTTTTTGATACTCTCTGCTTTGTATCCTTCCCCAAACCTTTATGTTGTCTCCAACAGTCAAGCTTTCGGAATACCTGGCATTTCGTCCCCAAGATATGCACGGTATGTAATCCGATTTATTATAGGGTCTGTTCACTGCCAGCAGTATATCCGTGATTTCCCGTCCGAAGGGAGTCGTTCTGTATACTGGCTTTTTACAGATAAACCCATTAAGAAATATCTGGTTTGGATTTTTAATCTTCTTTTCATCCTCCAGAAAATTGATTTCTCTGGCAAAGACAGTAAGCAAAAGCCTGTTGCCCTCGTTATTGTAACTGTTATATGAACGGAACTGTCCTTCCACCTCTATAACTTTGCCAATCTCCAGTTTCTGCCTCGTAATAAGGCGCTCTGATACAGTCACCGGAATCTTATCCGCACTATCGCTCAATCTGGGTACATCCAATAGAAAATAATAAAATCCCTCACCGTACACTTCATGGCTAAATAGTAAGTTTGAAACAATTGTTCCGGATATGGTCACCACGTTGTTCTCTATAATGTTTCCGACCATCCGACCCCCACTCTCCTCTCTCAGGTTCCTGTGTATCTCACTTTTTATCTACTGTAATGTTTATTCATGAAGAGATACTTTTAGAAGTATTTTCTACTTCTTTTTAACAAATTTACCCCCACACCAGCCAAGGAACAGCAAAAATATTGCTTCCACTTTTACGCGAGTCCCTCACGAGTTCCGCGTGGGGTGTAGCAAAAGGATAGTGGGAGTTATATTTTCGCCAATCCTAACTTACATATATACCCAACCAACAACGCACTATAATTATATTACATATTTTCCAAATTGAAAATGATTTTACATAAGTAATTATTATTTTTACTCGCCTTTAACCCATGGTCTCCAGCTTTATGGGATCTAATGAATTCAAATCCACTCCGTTTACGATGGCAAAAGAAGCTGCTGCCAGAACATTATAGTCATCCAATTCACGGGATCCTAGGTTAACCTTGTATTCCTGGGGCTCCACCAGACCTCCGCTTCTTGTAGAAACCGTTCTCTGCAAACAGCACATAAAGTTGTCCTTGTATATCTCATCCCCTACGCTGGATGTAGTAACACTCGCTTTGGGATTAAATCCATACGTAACTGTATAATGCTCCATGCCTTCCAGCATACGGATCAGCTCTGCATTATCCGCATTTACTATAGCAGTTCCCTTTTTATCCAGCAAGGTAAAAAGCCTTCGCATATAGGCGGCCTCGCTTACCGGATCCGCCTCTTTTATGTCATCGGCTTTATCGTCATAAATCATAACATCAAAATGAATGGAATCCAAAATTTCTTTATCCTGATCGTAGATATTGATCTTCAAAAGTAAAAAGTCGGTTTTATTTCTTGTCAGCTCTAAAAAGTAGTCCTTGAGCATCTGCGGTTTCACGTCCCTAAGGTTCCTCATATCAATAACACTAACTTTTTTGTCCTTTGCCGACAAAATAAAATTGATTAGCGTTGCTGTATGCATCTTGCTGCCACGGCCAACAATACCTGCAATAATCATAAAACCACCCCTTTTTCTACTGCCATTCAGTGTAAAAAATCCGTAGTTTTATAATATACATTTTAACGATTTTTATGTATACAGAGGTCACCTCATTTTTTTATGGCCGTTAAAATAAAAAACGCCTTCAGGCGTTTTTATGATAGTTTATAAATGGTTTGATTTATACCTATTGTTTTATTATCTGTTTTCCATCTACATCCAGGGTATAATCCCCTTTATGGATTAATTCAGACACAGGCACCAGCGTATAGCCCTCTTTTTTTAGCGAGGAAATGATTCCAGGCAACATATTGGCTGTATGCGGAGTATCGTTATGGAACAATATTATTGACCCTTTTTGAACCCTTCGCATGACCCTGTCCAGTATCTCATCTCTGCTAATCCCCGGCCTCCAATCCAGAGAATCAACATCCCATTGAATGGGATAATACCCCAAACTCCGGGCTGCTACGATGACATTGTCCGTATAATCGCCATAGGGAGGTCTGAAGAGGTTTACCTCCTTACCGGAAATACCTGTCAGTACTTTTCCACACTGGGAAATCTCTTGACTGATTTTTCCTCTGTCCAAAACACCCATTCGGAGATGTGAGTAGGAATGATTTGCTATATCATGCCCTTCATTTGCGATCATTTTCACTGTATCCGGATATTTTTCCGCCCAATGCCCTACAAAAAAGAAAGTTGCTTTTACGTTTTCTTTCTTTAGCGTATCCAGAATCGATGGAATGTCATCGGCACCCCAGGCACAATCGAAAGTAATGGAAGCCTTCTTCTCACTGGTATCTACATAGTAGATGGGAAGTTCCTTCTTTAAATTTACTACACTGCTGTCATATTTGAATAGCAGCAATGTAAAGGCAGTAATCACACACAAAATGACCAGAAACGTGCCTAACACCTTCCTAAAGGCTTTTGCGCTAAAAACATAAATCTTCATACAATTAACCCCAGTACAATATTATTCTTACTAATAAATATTGTACTGGGGTTAATTGTATGAATTATTTTTTACGCGCACTAAAGATTTGAAGTATCCTGGCTTTACTGAACAAGCCATGAATCCTGTGCAAAGACCTTCTCCCAGCGTTCAACATACTCACCCGTTGCCCATTCTGCCATAATGACACTTTCTCCATCCTTGATTTTCACCCTGTCCAGAGGCTTCTGCGCCAGCTTTGTGTTCTCTACGCCATATACATAAATACAATTTCTGCAGAGAATGATTACTACATCCCGGTTGGGTGACGCATAAGCGTCCAAAGCTTCCGGCACCCGTTCCTTAATAGCATTCCACGATACTGAAAGCTCATCATAATTGACGATTTTCTTTGATGGCATCAAATTTATTGTAAAATCCTCATATTTTTTGCCCTCTAGGGGATTTAGATAATCCAGTCTCCCCTTCATGATCCAATGCCCGTTTCTTCGCACCACCGCAAAGTTATCTTCTCTGGGTTCCTTTTCCAGTGCTTCACTTTTCAAGCTCTGATTGGATGTCAAATGTGCCTTTGCTGAACTATCCAGGGCATTTTTTCCCAAATCTCCTTCAATATCGGAAATCTTTACAATTTTCCGCACCTCCGGTTTGTCGATGGGAACTACTTGAAGCCGATCAAAGGAAAGGGTTGCCAAATCCGTACCTTCTCCATATTCAAAGGAGATATAATCATTTCCAATGTAAAGAATGTTTTTCAGTATATTCGCTGTAGCTTCCCTTTGCTCTTCTCCCCGGAAGACATTGGCGCGAAGACTGGTGGATTCGAGGGGGTAAGTAATGAGGCTCTCTTGCAGAAAGTTATTCTTGTATTGCGCCTTAAGTTCTACCTTCCAGAACCCACTCATACGGGGAACCAGCAGTCCCGCAGTTTCTTTGACCGGATATAATGTCCGGTTTTTTGTTGCTATCCACAGGGTTCTATAGGAGGGTCTGTTATTATTCTCCGGTGCAGGAGCGCTTTTTAGTCCCAGTAAAACCCCTGACCGGTATAGTCCCTCCTCCTTCACCTGCTCCGCTTTCTGTTCCAGCTTATTGTTTTTCACTTTCTCCGCGACATCGCTGGAGTAAATATTTTCAGATACCTTCTTTAGAAACAGAAACGCATTCTCCGCATGCACGATTAATTGATTCTCATCCAGATGTATAAAATCATAAAAATGCTTCTCTTTGGAAGTAACCGAGATAACGCTTACCTGATGGTTTTCAACGCCAAGGTCACTGACCGGGATATTATAGTTATTCAGAAGATAATTTCCCAATTCCAGCGTTCTAACTTTGTAACTGGGAGGAGAACAGGTTTCCTCCCCTAAAACAGCAATATCTTCCGAGAAATACACTTTTTTGCCAATCCAATCCTCCAAAGAATTTTGCTCTTCACTATGTGCCCCTGCAGTCTTATACTTTTCAACCATCCATTCACCCTTTACGGGAATAGATTTGTTCCTGGGTGCTGTGATGGTCAGTCCATCCCCCACCTGGAAATTTTTTATCAACTGCAAAAACAAAAGAATAACTATAACTACAAATGAAAGCCGTAAAAGTAAGCTTTTCATTATTCATTCTCCTAACTATATATAACGCACAAAAGGTTTTACCGCCTTTCTTTTGTGCGCTTATATTTCCTTACTATTCCATCGCAGAAATTAAATTTGTACATTTAAAATCATTTCTGCGATTTATATCTATGGATTTAATCCTGCCCCCAAAATACGAATTGAAGTTTATTGAACGTGAACCGGAAGGCATATAATAGCTGTCGTTCCTTCTCCTACTTCACTTTTAAACTCAAGCGTTCCCCCATGGGAGTTTACGATCTCATCCGCGATGGATAGCCCGAGTCCATTCTGGGATTTACTGTTTTTGCCTTTATAAAACTTTTCCTTTATTCGCGGCAAGTCTTCTTTACTGATTCCACAGCCTGTATCCGTCACCGCGATCATAATACTATCTTCCTTTGTAGAAACGGCTAGAGTAACCCTGCCACCTTCCTGGGTAAATTTAAAGGCATTATCCAGCAGATTGATCAGTACCTGCTTCAAACGGTTTCTGTCGGCATAAATCTCCGGAAGCTCTTCCTGGAGTTCCACTGTAAACTCTACCTTTTCCCTATCACTTCTCAGTTCCATGTACTGCCGGATGTACTCGACAAAGCTGTTCATTTCCACATTTTCCTTATTAAGAACAACCTTACCCGATACAAATTTTGAAAAATCCAGCAGTTCTTCTACCATGGCAGTCAATCTATCGCTTTCCTTCTCAATAATATTTAACCCATCCCGAACCAACAACAGATCCTCTACCTGCTGGTCATTTAACGTAACCGCCCAACCCTTAATAGCAGTGAGAGGAGTTCTTAATTCGTGAGATACGGAAGCAATAAATTCATTTTTCAATTGTTCCCTTTTAAGAATTTCGTCCGCCATATAATTAAGGGTATCGGATAGTTTACCAATCTCGTCCTCTGCGTATTTTTTGCTTCGCACCGAATAATTCCCTGATGCCATCTTCTGGGCAGCACGGGTAACATCTTTAATGGGCTCTACGATACTGTCTGCCATAAAAAGGCTCACCGCAATAACGGAAAATATAACTACCGCACCAATTCCCAAAAACAGGATGGCGATCTTTCCCACTTCACGGTCCACTTCTCGAAGGGAGGTAATAAAACGTATCACTCCATCCATTTTTTCATCTGACTTAAGCGGCATGGATACAGCCATTACCGGAGCATTGTCATAATCTACCATTCCGATCCAGGTGCCCTTTTCACCCTTCAGCGCTTTTTTATAGTCGGCACTGTCAGTAATTTCTTTATTCACTGTTCCAATGGAATCCAGCAGCACCTTGCCATTAAGATCAATAATTTGAACTTGTGCAGCCGTTTGCTTCCAGAAAACATCCACATCATCCAATACATTGTATTCCAATGGCGTGTTGGAAAAATACCTGGAATAAAAGTCTGCTGAGATTTCGATCTGATTGGTCAAAACCGTTTCCACATTGTTGTAGAAATGCTGCTTTACAAAGTAGATCAGCAGCGAATCCAGTACACCTACGCTTATAACGATTACCATAATGAAGCTCATCAGCAATCGTCTTCTTATACTCTTTTTAGTACCCAATCCCAGGTCCTTGGGCCGAAGCCAAAGTCCCAGGCTGATAAGCAGTCTCCTTATATTTTTTTCCACCGATAGCCCTTTCCCCAAACAGTTTCTATAAAAGATGGATTTGAAGGATCATCCTCAATTTTAGCGCGCAGCCTTCGAATATTAACATCAACGATCTTGGGATCACCGAAAAAGTCGTACCCCCAGGCAAGGTTGAGCAAATCATCTCTTCCGAATGCCTTCCCCGGATTGGACACAAATATCTTCAACAGCATGTATTCCTTCGGGGTAAGGTCCAGTTCCTCCCCACCTTTAAAAGCTGTACAAGCAACACTATCAATGGTGAAAGGAGCACTTTCCAACAAATCCTCCTTGGAATTATCCTGGTTCACCAGTCTTCTCAGAAGAGCCTTAACCCTTAGAATCAATTCCATGGGATTAAAGGGTTTTATCATGTAATCATCGGCGCCATACTCCAGTCCCATGATTTTGTCCATATCCTGTCCCCGTGCGGTTAACATGATAATTCCAACACTACGGATTTCCTTCCGCAGGAATTCACATACTTTAAATCCGTCCAACCCCGGCAGCATGACATCCAATACGACTACATCCGGTCTTTCAAGCTGTGCAATTCGTATGCCTTCTTCACCGGTTGCAGCTTCCAGCACTTCAAAACCATTGCGCTGAAAATTTATTCGAATAAATGCTCTTATACTCGCCTCATCTTCAACAATAAGAATTTTACCCGCCATAAAATCAACCTTTCCATTCCTCAAGGTCTTGTTATTTTAAAGTTTTAAACTCATAGCCCCGCGACATAAAGTATTCTATAACACCTGGAAGTGCTTGAAGCGTGGTCTGTTTGTTTGCACTATCATGCATAAGTAAAACAACCTTTTCTTTGGTCCCCGCAGTCTCCTTTACCCGATTCAACAGCCATTCCGCCGAAGGATTCTTTATTTCTTCATCTCCGTTTACGGTATTCCAGTCGATGCAGGCATAGCCTTTCTCCTTCAGCGCAGCTTTCATCGGCTGCTTATATGCATCCGACGATCCTCCCGGAAAGCGAAAAACTCTTGTAGAAAAATGCTCTCCCAGCACCTTCTTGAGAACCTGTTCCGTTCTGTCAATCTCTCCCTGTAGGCTGTCCTGATTGGAATAGATCTGGCTATAGACGTGGGAATAACTGTGATTACCGATGGCATGCCCTTCCCTTACTTCCTGCTTCAATATTTCCGGATTTGCTTCCGCCATCTTTCCAAGTACGAAAAAAGTCGCCTTAACATTATATTTCCCCAGTACATCCAGAACCTGAGGTGTAATGTTTTGTGTAGGTCCATCATCAAAAGTGAGGAAGACCGTCTTTTTCCCGTCTGCCTGATAGGCATTTTCCGTATTCACTGCATACTGGTCGTTGGTTTTACCCTCGGGAGGTACTTCCTTCTTCACATCCACCTCTGTAGTTGTCTTTTCAGGCACAGGAGTCTTCTCCGGGTGAGTCTCGGTTTTGTTTTCTTTTCTCTCCGAAACAGTGTCCGTCTTCAGGTCTTCATTATTTTTATCAGTACCGGCAACCTTATCAACCTTTAAGACGGTATTCACTGCAGCATCCGTTTCATTCTTCTTCTGTACCCACTGCTCCAGCGTCAGCAGAACAACCGCAATGGCTGAAATACATAAGACGCTGCATAGGAAAACTCCAAACTTCTTCGCATTAAAATGATATTTTGTCCCATTCTTCCGTCGCTTTTCCTGTTTCATTTCTGTCCCCTATTACATAACATAACATAATATAATATAATTATAGTAGCGTTTTTACCGGACGAAGGGGTTACAAAAATGTGACAAGGTGACTCCCTCTACCCTGGCAATTCATGTAAGTCTGTCAACACCAAAGCCCGTATTCTGCCAAAATAGTATTCTTATTAATTATACACCAAATATGTACAATCTTCAAATACCCCTGGATTTAAGCGGTCAAGGTCCAACTCCATATCGACTCCTCCCATAAAGAAAGCCCTTACTTCCGAGTTATTTTCTTCTATCGAAAACACTCGCAAATAAGGGCTCACGGTATAACTTACCGTCTGCTTAGGGTCGTTGAAAATACAACTTCCGCTATTTTTCACTCTCCCTTAATTGGCAAGATTCACACCTTCCTGGGATTGCATATCCTCATTTGCCGACTTTCTCCCTAAGAGAACCAGGGAACCTGCCAGGAATACTCCCCCTACTACAGCCAGTACCAATAAGTTCTTATAAAGGTAACTGTAATCGATGCCGGAAATGACTTCCTTAAGTGCATTTACAGAGTAGGTCATCGGCATAAAGGGATTCAGTACCGTAAAGAACTTTGGTACCAATTCCATAGGGAAGGTTCCGCCACAGGATGTCAACTGCAGAATCAGGATAATAATGGCCAGGAACTTTCCTATGTCTTTCAGGTTGACGATCAGGAACTGCATAACAGTTACAAAGGATAGTGAAATAATTATGCAGGTCAAATAATAGATGGCAGTATTTTTAACCTGCAGGTGCAGACCTGCCTGTAATACATATCCCAGTACAATCGCCTGAACGATTCCCAATAGTGAGTAACGCAAGTAATTTTCAAACCCGTAGGAATTTGTTTCAAATTTGAAACGCACTTTAGGGTCCATGTAAATTCCGAAGAACATCATAAGGGCACCCACCCAGAGTGAAAGGGACATGAAGTAGGGCGCAAATCCAGTACCGTAATCCGGAACCGGATTCAGTTTGTCTTCCTTCAGTTTCACCGGCTGAGCCGCAAACTCATCCATTCCATTAAGCTTACCCATCTCATTATTGGCTTTTACAATGGCATCGGCAACGCCTTGATGAGCATCATCCGCTCCTTTTTTCAAGTCCCCTGCACCATCGTATAACTTCTGCTCTCCATCCATAAACTTGCCGGCATTGGCATTCAATTCACTGCTTCCCGCCGCAAGCTTGTCGATTCCCTGGTTCAATGCTGCCAGTCCATTGTTCAGCTCACTTGCTCCGGAAGCCAGTAAACCGGCATTTTGAGCGGCTGTCGCCATACTACCGGAGACACTCTGTACTCCCTGCTGGATCTGTCCATAGGATTGGGCCAACTGTGCAGATCCCTGCGTCAGTTTTTGGGAGTTTTGTTCCAGAAGGTCCGTGCCCGCCGCAACCTTCTTGCTTCCTTCCTCCAACTTTTGTGCTCCCTGGAGCAGTGCTGCCGAGGAGGACTTCAGCTTTTGAGTAGAATTTTGCAGTTGCTCTGCACTGCCTTGAGATTGTTTGTATATGGACAGTATGCCTTGAATATTTTGATCGTTCATGGCTTCCGGATGAGCCTTTACATAGGCAGTCATGTAGTCTGCAACGTTTTTATTGGCCTGTGCCGATTTTCCTACAGAGTCAAGGAATAGGTTCAAGCCACTATCAAATGCCTTCATATTAGCCGTGTAATCCGCCGTACCTTTGGATAGCTCGGCAGCACCGCCTTTTACAGCACTGATTCCGGCTCCAAATTGCTTCATTCCACCGTTAAGAGCCTGCAATCCTGCGTTGAATTGATTGGAGCCCTGTATCAATTGCTGGATCTGGGTTGACCCAGCCGACAGCTTGCTATAGAATTCCTGTAACCCCCCCGCTATGGTCTTGCTGCCCCATTCCAGTTTTTGAGTTCCTGCCTTTGCATCATTAAAACCATTGTTTAGAGTACCCAGTCCATCATTAAATAGTTTTTGGTTATCCTTTAGTTCTCCAATGCCGGACTGCAGCGTTTTTGTCCCATCCGCAATCTTACCCAGTCCATCCTCCAGTTCTTTCAAATCCTCCGGCATTTTCCGGACTTCCATCACCATGTTGCTTACGATTTCCTTGGTTATATCCTTTGCTATGTTATCCTTCAATTCCAGCATAACTCTGTTCAGGACCTGTCCTGCCAGGAAGTTCCTTTTTTCATTCGGCTCATACACGATGACACCCTGGGTTTTCGTATCCTTATCCGCTGAAGCAATATTGACTGAAAAGTTCTTTGGTATAACAATTTCAGCATAATAACGTCTGTTTTCGACTCCATCCTTTGCATCATTGTGATTTGTAATGACCCATTTCAGATTTTTATCCGATTGCAGGTTATCCGCAATTTCCTTTCCGAGATTTTTGGGAGTGCCATTTATATCAGCCCCCTGATCTTCATTCACCACAGCCACAGGAAGGTCCTGAAGTTTACTGTAAGGATCCCAGAATGCATCAAGATAGAAAAAGCTGTATACTAGAGGAATTAATATTACTGCAACGATAACTGCGTATTTTTTAAATTGCTTCATTGTAGAAAGCATCAAATCAACCTCCTTTGATTGGAAAATTAAATATCTTGTAATTTAAATATTTTGAAGTTCAAAGTAATTAAGTAAAAAAACACGCTATAAAAGTTCGGAAAACTGGCTGTTAATCTTGGATAAGGCCTTTATCATCACTTGAAGCTCTTCCGGTGTGAGTATGCCAAAAAGTTTCTGTCCGACACGCTGTTTAAGTTCTATTACCGACTTGAAAACTTCCTGTCCTTTATCCGATAACTTCACAAAAACCTGCCGGCGATCCTCCGCATCCCTGATTCTCTCCACATATTCCTTGGTTATGAGCCTGTCAATGGTTACAGTGGGGGTGCCGCTGCTTACACCCAGCTTACCCGCAATTTCCGACATACTCTTCATCCTGTCGCAACCGATTACAAGGATTGTATCGATCTCAATGAGCGTCAAATCATTCAAGTTCTTATAAAGATTTTTTTTGCTCTCCAGCTTGCTGATCTTTTCAAAAAGTTCTCTGAAAAGCTCATCCACAAGCCGTACCTCATTACTTATTTTCTCTTGTATTATAATCCCCTCCAAATATTTTGAATTTCAAAACAATTTACTTATTTATAATAATACCGAAAAACGAATTTGTTAAATTGGATATTATTTTAAATTTGGCTTTATGATTTATTTTACCCTGTTTACTCCCATTTATCTTTATTTTTTACATAATCTCAATTTTCCTGTAAAAACAACAGAAGGGGTAAGAGTACACGCACTCCTACCCCTTTTCACAGCTTGCCATCTATTTAATCGATGCTGCTGTAAAACTTCTTTACAGTCCAATAGGCCATCTTAGGCTTTCTGTATTCATTTACAATTCCCTTGTTATTAAAGCTCCTGGCTCTGCCCATTTCCATCTCCTTCGCCGTTCTTATGTCGCAGTACTGCCAGATATAGGTACCCGCCAGCCTTGGATGGTTGAGGAACAGGTTCAGTGTATAGTTCAGGTAGTTCTCCTGGTAGTTTTCCGTCCACTTCGGCCCTTCAAAGGTTACATCTCCATAAAGTCCGGCTGCTCCAAATTCGGATATGACCATTGGCAGATGAGAAAGCCCCTCGTTTTCAAGCTTTGCACTTACCTTACCAATAAACTCTCCCCAGTCTTCCATTTGATCGTGATACCATCCCAGATATTTATTCAGGCAGACAATATCCACCAAAGAGAAACAAATGTCGTTTATATCCTTATAGGATGCATACGTCAGTAATCTGCTGGAATCCAGACTCCTTACCTTTTCTACAAATAACTTTGTCATATCGAAACAGGAAGGTTCGTTTGAATCAACTTCGTTGTGCACACTCCAGATTATAATGGAAGGGCGATGGTAATCTCTCTCTACCATTTCTTCCAGCATTTTAAGCCCTCTGTCTACGACTACAGGGTTTTTGAAATGTTTGTCAAAATACTGCCACATGGGGATTTCCTCCCAGAAAAGCATCCCCTCCTGGTCGCATAGGTCCAGAAAAAGTTCGGAGTTCGGGTAATGAGATCCACGGATCGCATTACAGCCCATCTCCTTAATGATATCCATATCCCGCTTCATCAGCTTCAAAGGAATTGCAAATCCCCAGTCCGGATGATCCTCATGCCGGTTCACCCCTTTTATAAAAATTTCCCTGCCATTTAACAGTATTTTCTGATTTTTTGCTTCGATTCTACGGAAACCGATCCGTTCAACACTATCATCACCGTCGATTTCAATGGTAACTGTATAAAGATTCGGTTTTCCTATATCCCACAGCTTTATATCCCTAACAGGTATACCGCCAAGCTTTACATTTGCCGCCAGTGCTCCCTCCTTCAGTGCGTGCCTCGCAACAACCCGGTCATTCAGCAGAATCCGCAGCTCTCCTGCTGCTGCTTTCGCCGAAAACGCTTCCAAATGAATATCAAACCCAAGGGTTGCCGTCTTCAAATCCTCACTCAAGGTATACTCAACGCGGTGTTTTTGAATCCAAATCTCCGGCAGTTCCATCAACTCTACACTGCGAGTAATGCCGCCGTAGTGGAACCAGTCAACTCGGGCCAGGGGAATGGTGTCCGTATCATTATGGGTATTGTCAACAAGAACTACCAAAGTATGCTCGCCAGGGACAAGGTCGCGCAGTACGAAGTTGAACCCTGTAAACCCACCATAGTGCCCTCCCATATGTATGCCGTCTACATAAACCTCTGCCTGGCCGGTTACGGCATGGAAGAGCAGATTCATATGGTTGCCGGTATTCCTGAAGGTTGTATAATACCATCCGCAGCCTTCATAATCATAGAGTCCCAGTTCATTATTCCAGCAGGAGGGTACTACAACATCCATAGAGTCTATCGGAAAATTCTCAAACCATTTTTCCCTGATACCTCTCCTCTCAGGATCAATGCGAAATTTCCACATTCCATCCAGCGATACGACCTTGCGTTTCGTGTGTCTCTCATACAATCTAGCCATGTTAAAAACCCCCTCTTTTCTTAATGTAAAGCTTTACATTCTGCTCCAAAAATAAAACGATTCACCTTTATAAGCGTTCATCATTTTAACTTTTCCTTCATTATTCAATTCCTCTTATGAAAACCTTTACACCTTCATTGTAAATGGTTATACTATTCTTTGTCAAGATAAAAGGAACCCAAAAGGAAAGAAATTGCCAGGGAGGTTTTGAATGAATCTGCATGATATAGCCAGAGAAGCCGGTGTTTCCACCGCCACAGTTTCCAGGGTAATAAACGGTAGTACCCTGGTAGTTGAGGAAACCCGAAAGAAGGTTCAGGCTGTCATTGATAAGCATAGATATACACCCAATGCGTTGGCTCGAGGGCTTATACAAAAGTCTACGAAAACCATCGGCGTATTAACGGTAGACATACGCAGCCCCTACTTCTCTTCTGTTGTTCACAGTGTCGAAAGAGAGTTAAAGCAGTTGGGATATAATATTTTTCTTTGCAATACAGGCGGAAACCTCGAAGAAAAAATTCAATATATAACAGCCCTCATGGAAAGAAAAGCAGACGGTCTGGTATTTGTTGGCTCCATTTATAAAGAAAAGGAACATAACCGGCATATTATTGAAGCAGCTGCAAAGGTGCCGGTAATACTTCTTAACAACCATATACGGGGTTTTAACATTTACAGCCTATTATGCGACGATGCCAGGGGCATTTATGATGCAACGCGGTTCATGCTGGATCAAGGAAAAAAGAATCTCATCTATATCCATAGCTCCAGCACTTTCAGCGGTCGGAGTAAACGCAAGGGCTTCAGGCAAGCCCTGAAGGATTCCGGCACGAATACTGTTAACGGTAGAATACTAACTGCTGTTCCCGATAAAGATTCCATGATTGAAAAAATAAAGCTTGAGTATAAAAAAGACCCTTTTGATGGGGTATTAACCTCTGATGATATCTATGCGAATCAAACCGTATTTGCACTGAGCAGTATTAAGGTTGATATTCCAGGTACGGTAGCGGTCATGGGCTACAATAATAGTAGTATTTGCGATTATACTTACCCTGCCCTGTCTTCAGTGGACAGTTGTATGAATGAACTCGGCATCCAGGGAGGACGGCTGTTGGATGGAATTTTGAGCGGAAGGATTCCGGAAAAGCAAATTCTATTTCTGCCACCCAAATTGGTGATTCGAGAGACAACATAAGGAGGTACATTATGCCCGGAATTGAAATTACCGATGCCATGATATATAATCACGCAGCCAATCCGTCCTTTTATCAGAGAGGTCTCACCTACTTTAGACAAGGAAGGGTTTTTGACTTCTCCTATGATGATAAAACCTCGACGGTATATGCTTCCGTGGAAGGAAACGAATCCTTTTACGATGTCAGCATCTCATTTTCAGCTTCAGACAGCATTGCTTCCTCCAACTGTGAATGTCCTGCTTTTGCAAGTTTTGACGGCGGATGCAAGCATATTGTAGCTGTTCTCAAAGAAGCTCAAAAGAATCTGCGCCGTGTTCATCTGCCGCAGGCGCGCAGCCGTAACACCTTAAACCATATCTTTGCATATTTTAACAGTAATCAGGAAGAACAAAAAAAAGATAAGGTTCAAATCGAAGTCACGCTGCATGTAGAAAAAGAATCCGGCTATATTGTCAACTCTCTGGAATTTAGAATGGGTGCCGGGAGATTTTATATTGTTAGGGATATCAAGGAACTCCTGCTTTCCTATGCAAATAATAAACCTGTAGAATTTGGGAAAAACTTCACCCTGGATCCTGCTATTCACTCTTTCACTCGAGAAGACCAGCATTTAATCGATATGCTCAACGAGATCATTGAAAATGAAGATGTACGCAATTTGAAGTACCTGTACTTCAGTGAACCCACCAGTGTTTTCAAAGGAAAGAGGGTATATCTGTCAGATCCGAATATGAGAAGGCTTCTCACCTTCATCAAATCCAGGTCTTTTAATGCCGTTGTTTTTGGATCACCCTATTACAGTGTAGAAGTAATTGAAGCGAACATACCCATCGACCTGATTCTAAAACAGGAAAATGAGGAAATCCTTTTACGGTATGCCACTCCCCTGCGATTAATCCCTCTTACCAAAAAATCGGATTACTATTTTATGGAGGGTGTTATTTACCACCCATCACCGGAACAATTTAAAAATTTTGCACCTTTTTACGAGGCTTTTGCGTCCAGTTCCAAGAACTCCATTTCGATTTCTAAGGGAGAAATGGGACGGTTTGTTTCAGAAGTGCTGCCTTTTCTTCAGAAGGCTGCCAATGTACAGATTGATACCAGTTTGGAAAAGAATTTCCTTAGAGAGGACTTGCTTACGCAAATTTACTTCGACAGATATGAAGACGGTATATCGGCCCGGCTTGAATTTCATTATGGGGATGAAGTAGTAATTCCTTTCACTCCCTTCAAACCGGGTGTCACCAGCGACCGGATTCTCATTCGGAATACGGAGGAAGAAAGCAGGATTCTTGATTTTTTTGAAAAATATGAGTTCAAAGTAGAAAAGGAGAAAATCTACCTTTTGGACGAGAAGAAAATCTTCGAGTTTATCTATAGTGCTCTTCCTTCCCTTCATGAATTGGCAGAGATCTACTACTCGGAGAGCTTTAAAAGGTTAAAGATTTCAAACAACTTAAGTTTTTACAGCAGCATTCGTCTCACGGATGACTCTTTATTGGAGCTTTCTTTCGATTTTGAAGGAATCGAACCCGATGAACTGTCCTCTATCTTCGCAGCGCTGAAAGAAAAGAAGAAATATTACCGCCTAAAGGATGGTTCTTTCCTTTCATTAAACAGTCCTGAACAGACTGTTATGCCCGAGCTTTTAGACAAGTTGGGGGTTGGACCGGAGGATTTCGACAACCATGTACTGCTGCTCCCCAAATACAGGGCACTATACCTGGACTCGTTGATTCGCGAGTCGAATTTGAACAATATCGAGCGAAACATCGCCTTCAAGCAATTGGTCCAGAATATAAAGGAACCTCAGGACATGGACTTTATAATTCCAAAGGAACTTGTGCACATACTCAGGGACTACCAGAAAACCGGCTTTAAGTGGCTAAAGACACTGGCATCCTATGGTTTCGGAGGCATTCTCGCAGACGATATGGGTCTGGGGAAAACCTTGCAGGTAATCGCCTTCGTCCTTTCCGGCAGATCGGAATCTTCAAAGCCTGCCCTGGTTGTCGCTCCTACATCGCTTGTCTACAATTGGAGGGATGAGGTAGCAAAGTTTGTACCCTCCATGAAAGTATCGGTGATTTCCGGCGTTCAAAGGGAACGGGTAGAGCAATTGAAGGAAATCAATGATGCAGATATCGTTGTCACCTCCTATGCGTTGATTCGACGGGATATTGATCTTTACGGCGATGTTGAATTTTCCTATTGCTTCCTCGATGAAGCACAACACATCAAGAACCCCGGCACCATCAATGCACGGTCGGTAAAGCAGATAAAAGCCGGCGGCTACTTTGCTCTTACAGGTACCCCGATTGAGAACTCACTGACAGAGCTGTGGTCTATCTTTGATTTTATCATGCCCGGCTATCTGCTGTCACACAGCCAGTTTATACAGAAATTTGAGGCACCGATTGTCAAGAATCAGGAGGAAGAAGCCCTTAAGGACCTTGGCCGGTACATCAAACCCTTTATTCTTCGCAGAATGAAGAAGGACGTATTAAAAGAGCTTCCGGAGAAAATCGAAAGCAAGATGACGGCTGAAATGACAGAAGACCAGAAGAAAATCTACCTGGCCTACCTGAATCAGGCGAAAAATGAAATCGCGGCAGAGTTGGAACAGAATGGCTTTGAACGAAGCCATATTAAGATTCTGGCGATTCTTACCCGACTACGCCAAATCTGCTGTCATCCCTCCCTGTTTCTGGAGAACTATGAAGGGGAAAGCGGAAAGGTTTCCCTGCTGATGGAGCTGCTGCAGGATGCCCTGGAAGGAGGGCATCGTATACTGCTTTTCTCGCAGTTTACCAGCATGCTTCAAATTATTGCGGAGCAGTTGAATAAGCAGCAGGTTGAATATTTTTATCTGGATGGTTCTACAAAAGCCGAAGCCCGGGGCGACCTGGTCAAAGCCTTTAACAGTGGGAGCAGGAGCGTTTTCCTAATATCCCTGAAAGCGGGAGGAACAGGCTTAAACCTCACCGGTGCGGATATGGTAATACACTTCGACCCATGGTGGAATCCGGCCGTAGAGGACCAAGCCTCTGACCGGGCCTATCGTATAGGGCAGAACAACGCAGTTCAGGTAATAAAATTGATCACCCAGAATACCATTGAGGAAAAAATATTTGAACTGCAGCAGAAAAAACGAGCCATGATCGATGCTGTAATTCAACCGGGAGAAACGCTTCTATCTAAAATGACCGAAGCAGAAATCCGAGGATTGTTCGAGTTATAGGAAGATGTGAAAAATAATTTGTTTATTGGAATTTTTACGCCCCTGTTTTGGAAAACTACTGTGGTGAGTAACTTTTACAGGAGGTAAAAAAATGTCCGATAAAGATATTAAGGAATCCTATGAACGCAGCGCAGAGAGAATGCGGGGTGACAATCATACCATTGCCGCTGATATCGGTCTTGCGCATACAAACGATCCTACAGCTCATGAAGACATACATGATAAGGTAAAGATTGATTATCAGAACATAACCAAATCTCCCTCTATGGAGGATGTTCATGCATGGCAGAGAGATCACATCAAAACAGATGACCAATCAAAGGATGGGTATCCTCTTAATGTAATTATTGATCCGGCCATGCGTGAAATGTACCAGGTGGTCCACAATGCCGGTATGACCAATGTTTTTGACCGTTTCAGCCAGCAGCAGCCCATACAGTGTAAATTCTGTATCGAGGGACTGTCCTGCCAGTTGTGTGCCAATGGCCCCTGTCGTATCAGCCCCAAGGTTCCCAGAGGTACCTGTGGAGTCGATGCCCATACCATGGTAGCCAGAAACTTTATGTACAGACATGTTACCATCGGCACCTCAGCCAACATCTTTCACTGCCATCAGGCAGCCCGTACCCTTAAAGCAGCGGGCCAGCATCCGGAAAGCGGTTTGAAGATCCGTGATGCCGGAAAGCTTAAAAAATATGCAGAAATGGCCGGCCTGGACAGCAGTAAACCCATTAATGAACTGGCTATTGATTTTGCAGACTGGGTCATGAATGATATTCACGCTCCCTTCCATGTTCCTTCTGCAACGGTAGAAGCCTTTGCTCCTGCAAAAAGGAAAGAACTTTGGAACAAATTAGGCCTTTTCCCCGGGGGTGGATACAGTGAAGTTGCTTATGCCCAAACACAGTGTATGACCAATTTCACTTCCGATCCGGTTGAGTTTTTACTTCGGAGTGTACGCCTGGGTATCGCGAATGAATACCAGGGCCTCTTCCTGTTGGACATCATTCAGGAAATCCTTATGGGCACTCAGGAAATCACTATGAAACAACAGAACATGGGATTGCTCAAGGAGAATATGGTCAATGTTATCACCAACGGTCATATGCCGCTGCTTTCCCATGTAGCCATTGATCTGGCCTCCACTGCCGAATGGCAGCAGAAGGCAAAAGATGCTGGAGCGGATGGTCTCCAAATATTGGGGCATGTTTGTGAAGGACAGCAGCTAATAAACTACGAAGGAACCCATAACCAAAAGGGCTACGGCGGTCAGGAAGGCGAATGGCTCTCGGAAGAATACCTGCTGGCAACAGGAGTAGTTGACCTTTTTATGTACGATTATAACTGTACGGTGCCTACACTGCCTATCTTTGCAAAGCGTTTCGGTACAAAGCTGCTGAGCACGCATCCTGTAATCAAACTGCAAGGTACTGAAGTACTGGACTTTGTTCCCGAGAAAATGAAGGAACAGGCTGAAAAGGCACTGGATCGGGCCATCGAAGCCTTCCGTCAGCGTAAGCAGCAAAACAAGCCGACTTATATTCCCCCCCATGTATCGGATTGTATGGTTGGCTTCAGTACCGAGTCGGTGAAAAAGGCACTTGGCGGCAGTCTTACACCTCTCATCGAACAAATCGCCAATGGTAATATCCGTGGTATAGCTACCATTGTCGGATGTACCACCGCTCGCTACGGCCAGGGAGGCAGCAACATTTTCAAGATTACAAAAGGCTTGATTGCGAACAACATTCTGGTTCTATCGGGAGGTTGCACTTCCAGTGTCATGGAATATACCGGATTGACCAATCCAAAGGCGGCAGAGGAAGCCGGTGAAGGCCTCAAAGCGGTATGTAAACAGTTGGGTATTCCTCCGGTTCTGACTTACGGTGCCTGTGTAGATATAGGAAAAATGACACATACGGCAAAAGAACTGGCAGACGAACTGGGAGTCGATACAAATAAGTTACCGCTTGTAATAGGAGCACCTGAATACCTCGAGCAGAAAGCTGTTGCTGATGCATGCACAGCAGTCGCCCTCGGCTGGTTGGTTCATGTTGCCCCTGTGCCATCAATTACGGGGAGTGATGTTGTTGTTAAAACGCTTACTGAAACTACGGAAACTCTCGGGCTGGGAAAAGTGGTTGTTGAAATGGATGCTGAAAAGACTATTCAGATCTATGTGGACCACATTGAAAAGAAAAGGAAAGAGCTGGGCTTGAAATAGAATAAAAGATTCCCGGAGGACCGTAATCCTCCGGGAATTTTTATTAGTTGTTGTTCTTATCGTTGCCTTTGCCCTGTTTGTTGTTCTCTTTTTCCTCAAATTTTTCTTTTTTCTCTTCTTTCTTTTCTAACTGCTTCTTGGTGTTTTCTTCTATTTTTTCAGCGGCTTTTCCAGGCTTATCACTTACATGTTTAATGATTTCCTGACGTTTTTCCTGCAGTTTTTCCATCTGCTTTTCTATTTTTTCAACTTTATCGTTGGATTTTACTGGCGTTGGGGCTGGAGTCACTTGAGGCTTCTCTCCCTTTTCATCGTCTTCGTCCTCTTCGTGATCTTTGTTATCCTTGTCGCCTTTATCTTTGTCATCTTTATTGTCCTTGTTTTCATCATCCAACAATTTCTTTATTTCATCCTTATGTTCCCTGATCTCCTCCTTGATTTGTTCCAACTGCTCCAAATCAGCCTGCGCCTTAGCCAACGTTTCCTTTGCAGCCGTAATTTTTGCTGCATCACCGCTCTGCTCAGCCAGCTTCAGCTCTTCTTTCGCCTTTTCCATCAATTCTTTTGCTTCCTCTAAGCTCTCTTTTGCAGTTACGAAGGATTGGATTGCCAGAGTTTTCTTTACTTCTGTTGTAATGGATGTTTTAAGCTGCTCTTCAATCTGTTGTGGAATTTCGCCGGTTATCTTAATAACAATCTGTCCAGCCTCATCCTGCATAATTTTGATTTCTTCGAGTTTTGCTGTTACATCCTTGTCTCCTTGCGCAGCTTTCTCGATATTCTTGTTGGCTTCCTCAACGGTCCGGGCATAAACCTTAAGTACTTTCTGAACCAGTTCCAATTTATTCTTCTCCGTCATGATTTGCGCTTCCGCTAATCTTTCATTTGCAAATTTAATCAGAAGATCTGCCTTTCCTTCCGCATAGAATGTAAAGTTAACCTGTACACTCTCAATAAGTCTTTTGACAGGATACAATGCACTGTCCGGAGTAATGCCCACCTTGTTCTCTTTATCGTTCTGCGTTGGCGTCGGTGTGGCAGTTGCTTGTGGCGTTGTAGTGGCTGCTGGGGTTATTGTAGGTGCAGGTGTTGCTGTCGCCGTTGGTGCTGTTGTAGCAACTGGCGTTACAGTAGCTGTCGGCGCAGGAGTTGCTGTCGCAGCCGGCGTTGCAGTAGATCCTGGGGTTGACCCGGGGGTTGATGTTGCACTTATTGTAGTATTTGTTGCTCCTGTTGACAATTCATCTGCGAAAGCTGCTACGGATATTGAAGCTGTCATTGCTGCAGTACACAACCAAGCGATAAGTTTTTTATTCATTAGAAATCACCTTTCTCATTTAAAGTTTATTCGTTATAACTCCCGGGATTATGTTCCTTACGTCATATATTTCGCAATACCCGCAATGTTTTTTTGGGGTGGAGCTGCAAAAAACTTTATAAGCCTCTTTTCAGTAGGCTTATAAAGTTTTTCAGGTGGAAGTCAATGTCATTTTATTTTGTGTTAAAATAAAAAAGGCAGAATCCCACTTTATGAATTCTGTCTTTCTTTGTTTTATATACTATGCAAGCACGGGTTGAAGCTGTTTTCCATTTAATGCTTCCAACACAGTCGGCTGTAGCAGTTCCAACTTAGCTACTAAAGAGTTTGTTTTCTTAACAGGATCATCCTGTCCAAAGGGAACCAGATAAATGTTCTTCATATTTAAAAGCATCCCCAGATTCTTCGCATTGGCCCCCAGCCCGTCATTGGTGGAAATGGCGATAACTACAGGGCGGCTATTTCTCAGGTGAGCTTTGCAAGCCATGGTTACAGACGTATCCGTTATGGCATTTGCCAGCTTCGAAAGTGTATTTCCCGTACAGGGTGCAACCACAATCAAATCAAATAGAGCTTTGGGTCCTATGGGTTCTGCTTCAACAATGGAGCTGATAATCTTTTTCCCTGTTATATCTACCAGCTGCTTCTTCCAGTCTTCCGCCTTACCGAATTTTGTGTCCAGTTTATCTACGGACTCCGATATGATAGGAAATACTTCGGCTCCTTCTTTAACCAACTTCTCAATTTCAGGCATGACTTTATCAAGGGTACAAAACGACCCTGTTAAGGCAAACCCAATCTTTTTACCCTCTAATTCCATTTCCTATACCCCCAGTTCATCAATAATGTTATACACAGTATCTTTAATAAACTTTGCAGCACTGACCGGTGCGACTTTCCCCGGCAACGACAAAGCCCATATGGCTTTTAAGCCCATGGCATTTGCCTTTTCAAAATCGACGCCTCCCGGCTTGGATGCCAGATCGATAATCAGCGTTTCCTTGCTAATTTCGCTTAGCAGATCTGTATCGAGAATCACATGGGGGATGGTATTAAAAATAACATCCATTTTAGGAAGGTAATCCTTTATTTCGCTCATCAGCACAGATTTATAGTTATAGCTGTTAACCCAGGCAATATCAGCATATTTTCTCGCTTCTATATAGACATTGGCTCCGATGCCGTCAAGCATTTTCGCCAGAATCTTCCCGATCCTACCGAAGCCCAGAATCAATGCATTGCTGTGATGTAACGTAATAGGCATTTCCTCCATAGCGATCTGGATGGCTCCCTCTGCAGTAGGGATTGCGTTGAGTACAGCCATCTCCTCTCTCTCCAAAAGGTCAACAGCGTAGATATTATACACATGAGCCATATGCGCTATCTTCTCACCGATTCTGCCTGCCACAAACAACTGATTCTTTGACATAATCTTGAAGACTTCATTTATGTACATTTTACCAGTATGAAAGGGAGCATTTATCGTTTCACTATCATTGGAACATGGCAAAGGCCCAATTACTACATCCACATCTTTGATTGCTTCCAGCAGGTTCTCGCTTTCCTTGATTCCTACCTCGAATCCGGCATTTCGGAAACCATATATGTTAACATTGTTACCATCTGCCTGAATTAGATTTGCCAGCTTCACACTCCTTAAATCGCCGCCTATCACTGCGTATTTCATATTATGCATTCCATTATCCCTCCAGGTTCATTACACAGACTACTATATCTTATGTATCCATGGAGGGCTAAGTGCTTGTACCGGAAAAAAAGCAGAAGGCGGGAATGCATCATAATATCCGTATCTATTTTGATGTGCAAGAAGGCGGTTTGCTCTCCTTACGGGTACACAAACCGCCTTCTTGTTATTTTAACTTGCTGCATCACCTTGGAAAAATGAAGTACGCTAAACCAATACCATGGTTATTTTAAATAACAGTATATCAAAAAGAATTCCATAAAAAAGAATCATTAAACTAAAAATAAATAATACAGTAGTGAAGTTAAATTCATAGAATTTTGACTTCCATTGCCTTTCATACTTCATTTTATCATCGGTCTTATTCTTGATAATGAACAGGGCTGATAATAATAATCCCAAGCTACCAGTTATGAATAGGCCGGCCCGAATCCACTCTAATGCTTTACTAAGGTTTATGCCATGAATAACTACCTCCAAAACTGATGTAATTACTACTAGGACCATGGTTACCATAGTTGCTGCCATTATAACTTTCAGTGCATCTTTTACATATCCCATTACTTTTTCCATAGTTCCACCTCGATACAGATTTTAATACAGATGACATGCAACAAAATGTTCCGCCGAAACTTCTTTTAGTCCGGGAGCTTCCTTTCCGCATATATCCTTCACATATTTGCACCGGTCTTTAAATTTGCATCCCGGTTTGGGGTTTATAGGACTTGGTACTTCCCCCTCCAATACTATTTTTTCCCGGTTCTTCTCAACCCTTGGATCTGGTATGGGTATGGCAGAAAGCAATGCAGTAGTATATGGATGGAGTGGATTTTTATACAGTTCCTTCGAGGTTGTTATTTCAACCATGGCCCCTAGATACATAACTCCTACTCTATGGGATATATGTTTTATCATTGCAAGATCATGGGCTATGAATAGATAAGTAAGCCCCATCTCTCTTTGGAACTTCATTAATAAATTTACTATTTGCGCTTGAATGGAAACATCCAATGCGGATATGGGTTCGTCACACAAAATAAATCTTGGCTTTACTGCCAGGGCTCTTGCTATACCTACTCTCTGTCTTTGACCTCCTGAGAATTCATGTGCAAATCTGTTGGCATGTTCTTTATTAAGGCCCACGAGATTCAGTAATTCGAAAATCATCTCTTTTCTCTCTTTGGAATTCGATGCCAGATTATGAATGTCAATTCCTTCAGAGATTATGTCTCCTACTGTCATTCTAGGATTCAGAGATGCATAAGGGTCTTGAAATATAACCTGTACCTCCTTGGAAAAGTCCAGCTTATCCATACTTTTTAAATGATGTACATCCTTGCCCTTATAGAATACTTCTCCATCAGTCTTAGTATACATTCCTATGCTGGCTCTTCCACAGGTAGTCTTACCGCAGCCTGATTCACCTACCAGGCCTAAAGTTTCACCCTCTTTTATAGCAAAGGAAACATCATCTACCGCCTTAAGAATCTTATCTTTTCCAATCTTAAAGTATTTCTTTAGGTTCCTAACCTCTAAAACCGTTGCCTTATCCGCTAATTCACGCATGTATTACCACCTCCGAGGTTTCTCCAACAAGCCTTTTTACATCCGGATGATATAACCAGCAGGATGCTGTATGTGTTTCACCAAAATCATAATTCTCCGGTTCATAATCAAGGCAGACCTTCATACAGCTTTTACATCTCTGAGAAAAACCACAACCCTTAGGAGGTGAAATCAAGTCCGGTGGAGTGCCCTGAATGGATTCAAGTTCTTGTTCATCCTCAGTATCAAGCCTTGGCACAGCATTAAGAAGAGCCTTTGTATAGGGGTGCTTGGCATCATAAAAGATCTCCTCTGCGGTACCTCTTTCCACCAGCTTTCCTGCATACATAACCAGAATCCTGTCAGCCACATCTGCAACAACGCCTAAGTCATGGGTTATTAAAATAGTGGATGAACCTAGTTTCCTTTGAAGATCCTTTATCAATGCTATTATTTGCGCTTGAATCGTAACATCAAGGGCAGTAGTAGGTTCATCGGCGATAAGGAGGTTAGGATTACATGCCAAAGCAATGGCAATCATTGCTCTTTGCCTCATTCCGCCTGAAAACTCATGCGGATACTGGTTAAATCTTGTCTCCGGATTAGGCAGTCCAACAAGCTGTAAAAGTTCAAGAGCCTTGTTCTTTGCCTGGAATTTGTTCAAATGCCCATGTTCAATTAGATTTTCTACTATTTGCTTGCCAACTTTCATGGTAGGATTCAGCGATGACAAAGCATCCTGAAATATGATCGCGCACTCTCCACCTCTATATTGTTGAAGCTCTTTTTTATTAAACTCCATAATATTTCTACTCTTATATATTATTTTGCTTTTCTCTTTTATTTCTCCCTGCGGAGCTTGTATTAGCCCCATTATCGCCTTCGAGGTAACACTTTTGCCGCAGCCTGATTCTCCTACTATTGCTACTGCCTCTCCTTTATAAATGTCAAAAGAAATTCCTCTTACCGCTTGTACTTCTCCTGCATACGTATGATAAGAGACAGATAAATCTTTAACCTCTAAAATCTTTTCCATGTGCTCTCCCCCATATTCCTTATGTTGACGCTATTGACGCAGTCTTGGATCAAGGGCATCTCTTAATCCGTCGCCCAACAAATTGAAGGCCAGAACTATTAAACACAGAGTCCCTGCAGGAAACAACAACTGATACGGATAAAAGGACATTTGCTGCTGCCCCAGGGATATCAAAGTTCCCAGACTAAAGTATGGAGGCTGCAGCCCTATGCCCAGAAAGGAAAGAGAGGTTTCGCTGAAAATTACCGCCGGTATATTTGAAGAAATGTTTAAAATCAATAGCCCAATAGTATTGGGCAGCAGATGCTTAGCGATTACTCTTGCGTTGGAGGCACCGAGAGTTTGCGCTGCAAGCACATATTCACTTTCTCTGAGCTGCAGGATCTGACCTCTTATCATTCTGGCAGTCCCGGTCCAGGCCGTCAGGCAGAGTGCAAACAAAAGCGGCACGATCCCATTTCCCAGTACTACCATAATGAGTATGGTTACAATAAGTGACGGTATACTGTTTAAAACTTCAATTACCCGCATCATGATTTCATCGACCACACCGCCAAAATAAGCCATTATACTACCATATATACATCCAATGACCACCTCTACCAGGGTTGCTAATAATGCTACTGTAATTGAAATTCTTGCTCCAACCCAAACTCTGGAGAATAAATCCCGCCCTAGACCGTCCGTCCCAAACCAATATTGGCTATCCGGTGATAAATTTTTATCCTGGGCACTAATCGTTATATAATCAAGCCCTTTAATCCTGGGCCCTATGATCACAAGACAAATTATCATTATCAGTACAACCAGAGCAGACATTGCAATCGGATTTTTTTTTAGCCTTCTCCATGCATCCTGCCAATAGCTTATGTTTTCCCTAACTACGGCATCCGCATTTAACTCTTTTAAATCCACCTTTTTCACTAATTCACTATTTATTTCTACCATATTATCCTCCCATTATCTCTTATTCCCAAATATTCTGATTCGTGGATCTACTATGGTATACAATATGTCTGTCATAAATATTACTATCAAGTAGATAGCCGTTAATATGATAGTTTGTCCCATAATTATGGGAACATCCCGCCCTGACACTGCACCTATAAAATACAGCCCTATACCTGGTATGGAATATACCCGCTCAATAAAAAAGGATCCGGTTATAACAAAGGCTACCGTCATAGGGAGTACCGTTACGATGGGAATACAAGAATTCCTGAGTACATGTCTTACAATTACTTTCCTGTTTGATAAACCTTTCGATCTTGCAGTTAGCACATAATCCTGATTGATAACATCCACCATGGAGGTCTTCATGAGCCTTGAGTAACTTGCAACATAACCAAGACAACCTGATAAAGTTGGAAGTACTGTATACTTCCACCCTCCAAACCATATATCTTCTCCCTTTGGCCATCCTATTACAGGAAACCACGCAAGTGTACCGGCAAAATATTTTTGTAAAAGCAGTGCACAAACCAAGGTAGGGGTAGATACGAATATCATTGCAACCGTTACTATTGTATAATCTACCCACGTTCCCCGCTTCATTGCAGCAATCATACCTAAAAACAGCCCCAGGGTCACTCCTACTAAAACCTGTTGAATACCGAGCCTTGCCGATATAGGCATCTTCTGCTTTATAATACTTTGCATCGTTTGCCCTGGGTATACGATTGATTCTCCAAAATCACCCCTTAAAATAATACCTGCCATGGTTTTTATATACCTTTGATAAACCGGTTTATCATAACCATACTTTCTATAAATTTCTGCTTTTATATTCGGCGGCAATTTCTCCACCTTCTCTGTTAATGCATCACCCGGAATTGCTGACAATAAGAAAAAGGTAGCCGTGGCTATAATGAATAATGTCAGAAGCATCTCCAAAAACCTTCGTATAAAATATGTAAGCATTTTCTTCCTCCTGATTCATCATAAATGATCCAGTGATAAGGCGTTTCATAAATTTATGTGCACACCAAATTCTATGATGTGCACACAATCTGCTACTATAAATATTATGGTTTTCCGGAAATGTAAGCCCATCTCCATTCATAGGTTGGGCCAAACATTGGGAAGCCGAAGTCTTTTACATAGTTTTGAACGAATCTTCTTGTATCGCTGTAGTATACGGGAGCTATTGCTGCATCTTGCTGAACTAGCACGTTTTCAAGCTTCTTATATACATCAAGCCGCTTAGCAGTGTCGTTTATATTGGATAAACTCTTTAAAAGCGCATCATATTCCGGATTATTATAGCCGGCATAGTTATTTTCATTGGTTGATTCCCACATGTCGAGGAAGGTCATTGGATCATTGTAGTCACCGTTCCAAGCTAAGAAGCACAGGTCAAATTTGAACCCTTTTCTATCCTGGTTATATATTTTTGTATCTCCGTATACCTTCATATCAATAGTAATACCAAGGTTTTTCTCTAACTGCTGTTTCCACCATTCCTGTCTCTGCTTACTGAGCGCGTCCGTACCTGTTGTTATGAAGGTGAGTTTAATGTCCTTTAGATTGGCAGTATCTTTTCCTAATTCCTTTAATCCTTCATGGAATAGTTTTTGAATTTCAACAGTATTATTTTTATACTTCGCAGCATCAGCCTTTAATGGCTCTTCGACAACTTTTCTGTACTCGTCCTTTCCAATGCTTAAAGACTTGGAAACATAGCCATAAGCAGGCGAATATCGTCCGTAAATTGCGCTTACTAATTCTTCTCTATCAAAAGCCACAGAAATCGCTTTTCTTATCTTCGCATTACCCATTAACCCGCTGAGTCCGCCAGTTTTTTGGTTAAAGGCCAGATATGCAGTTGAAGGAACATCCCCTGCAAATCCCTGCCATTTTCCTTCTTTGGCTGCCTGTGTCCATTTTGTAATATATTCCTGCGTTGAACCTGTAACATCCAGCTGTTGTGTTTCAAATAGTTGTGCCTGCGTTGCAAATTCGGGGATATCATTCATATTTACCGTTTCAATGGATACATTCTTTGCATCCCAATAATCCGGATTTTTAACTAAGGTTATACTGTTATCTCTCACCCACTCTTTAATCTTATAAGGGCCACAATATACCTGCTTTGTTATATCCGTAGCCCAGTTTTCTCCTCCAGCCTTTATTATGTCAAGCCGGATAGGATTAAATACCGGATAGGCGATCTTTGCCAAAAAGGCCGAAACCGGTTTTTCCAATGAAAATTGAAGTGTTTTATCATCTACAGCCTTAACCCCCACATCTTCTGCCTTGGCTTTTCCTAGATTATAGTCATGTGCATTTTTGATGTCATATGCAAAAAAGGCATACGGGAAAGCATTGCCTTTTTCAAGCAATCGTATCACCGAGTCCACAAAATGCTGCGCAGTAACCGGCTTTCCATCCGACCACTTGTACTCTCGTAAATGGAAAGTCCATGTCAAGCCGTCGGAAGAAGTTTCCCATTTTTCTGCACCGGCAGCCACAATTTCATCTGCGCCACCTGTATTTTTTACTCTGACCAAACCTTCCTGAACAGCACCAATGATCGTAGCCGTACTTGAGTCATATATGGAATTGGTATCTAAACTTTGCGGTTCCAGGAATACCAAAGTCAAGCTTTGGTTCTTATCCTTTTTTACCTCGGTTGTTTCTGTACCAGGCTTTGAATTACTGTCATCAACAGTTTGTTTGTTCTTATTTCCTGCGCAAGCAGAGAATAGAACTGTACTTGCTATAAGTACACTCAGAATCCCTAAAATTTTTCTTTTCATTAAATAAAGCCCCCTTTTTATTTTAGATATTTTTAGATTTTAATTGTGATAAATACTATACATACAAGCACCTCTCTGATTTATGGATTTTTTATATTATATAACATATAATACTTATTTTTCCATATTTTTTGTAATTTTTTTATATTTCTGAGATGCAATCTGTTAATATTTTAGAATTGAGAGAATTGCATAAATTAAAACGTCCTAGGTATTAATACTTTTGATAGGTAAAAAATCGTGCTGTATTATCAAGGAACTTATCTTTATTTCCAGTTTTATTGTATTCTATAAATCAGCTCACTTCTGTCTTTTAGTCCTCGGAGAAGCTGCCAAGTATTCCGCTCTTACTTCTTTCTCTCGCTATTCTCGGCATTTTACTCACCCACGCTCATAATTTTTGGTTCATTATACTTAAAAACGAAAAAGAAACAAGAGCACCGCCCTCTTGTTTCCTTTAAAATAAAACATCGAGATTTTATTCCTGTACATTCATCCTAGCAATAATACTTTTGAATAAATCTTCACCATAGCTTGTTTGTAAAGGCTCTCCTATTTTTATGCTATATGACCGACTGCCGTCATTATTTCTTTCAGCTCGCAGAAAAACAGTTTTTTCCAATTTTTCATTATATATACTATCTGCAAATTCAAACAAATGAGTAACAAATAAAACCTTTATATTGAACTCATACAATGCAGTTATGATACCCCCTGCAATTCTTGATCCGTCTCTTTCAGTAGTTGTTGCAAAGGACTCATTCATTAAAAGCAGGGAATTATGAGTAATATTACTTATGATGCTGTTCATTCTTAAGAGTTCTTCTTCCAGCTTGCCGCTATTCATAGTGGTATCTTCTTCTCTTGTAAAATGCGTGAAGATGTTGTCTCGTACATTAGCACGATAAAAGGAAGCTGACACAAATAAGCCACATTGCATTAAAATTTGTGCTATGCCAATACTTCTTAAAAAGGTTGATTTCCCTCCCTGGTTAGCACCGGTAATAATAAACAGGCTTTTGCCTCCAGCATCCAAATCATTACTTACAAGCCTTTTCCTTTCAACTATACATAGGCTTGAATCATACAGCCCTTTAAAAGCCAAGGTTTCCTTATCGATATCTTCCGGAATAGGAAAAGATAAGGCAGCATCTATTTGTGAAAATTCATTATATAAGTTTATACAACCCACATAAAAACCTATTTCATATCGCAGCGATTCAAAAAAAAGGATAATACTGTTTGTAAACTGGTTTATCACTCTTAATATATGTATTAAGCCCGCGTCCTCAATTTCTCTTGCACTATTTGCAATACTTGTATTATCAAGGGGAATCACATTGTTTTTGCCGGTTTTAAGAAATATTCTCTTAGGATTCGTTTTGGGATCAGCCTTCGATATTGTTCTAAGAACATGGTTAGCTCCTTTCATTCCATTTCCGATCCTCGATCCAATCACCACTTTCCCTCCTTCGGATATGGATTTCAGGTCGGCAATATGTTCCTTAACTTTTATAAAAAATTCGTCTGTGAGAGAAACTGCCTGTTGCCTATAAAATGAAGTCAAGCCTTTTGACTGGAAGTTTTTTGAGGTCAAATCACATAAGGATTTAAGCTCTTCAAGTTTTACAACAAGCAGTTCTAATAATCCTACGGAATTTATCACTCTGACCGATATTGGAATGATTCTTGCATAATTAGGTTGCGTATATTCTTTATAATAGGCGGCTTCTTTCAAAGCCGTTGATACGATATTATAAACTTTATGTATGATGAGGCTGCTATTTATACAATCCTTTAGTATATCCTGCCTGTAGAGTATGGTCTTTATATCCGTTAGGCTATTTAAAACAACGCTCCTGGCAGTATCGTATAAAAATGCATCATTTTGGGCCATGGCCTTAAAAATAATATGTAAATTCAAATCCTGAATCAATTCATCTCCATTGGCTATTTCCCTTCTGAAGCTATTATCATATTTCTCGTAAAGCAGAAATGGTTTCATATTCTTATCCGCTCCTTTATTTGACTGTAAGTCAATTTGTATTTTTCTACAATCGAGTTGGCATAAGCATGGCCATCAGCAGGCCTTCTTACTATTCTATAAGTGCGGATTGCCCCATTGTCAGAATTTACAGCTGCTACAAGACTTACAGTTTTTTTGCTTATAAGGGCAAGCTCATAAATATGCGTCACGTATAAACAAATACAGTCAAGGGCAATAAAATGCTCCAACACCTTTTTTCCCATTGTGTAGGCATCATGAGAGGTTGTTGTGGCAAATAGTTCATTGACGATAATAATACTATTTTCCTTCGCTTTCTCCATGATTGATTTTAGTCTCGCAAGTTCTTCTTTGAGTCTTCCAGCACTCTTACTCAAATTTTCCTCTGTGGAAAAGTGAGTAAAAATATGATCATACAGGAAAAGCTCAGCCTTTTGACAGGGAACAGGGCAGCCAATAGAAGCCAAAAAGAGAATTTGACCGAAGGCTCTTGCAAAAGTCGTTTTACCACCTTGATTCGGCCCAGTTAAGACATAGATTCGCTCCTCCCCGTCCAAACAAAAATCATTTGAGATTATGTCAGTTCCTGAGCCCAGACACTTAAAAGTTAGTGCCAAATCATATCCTGCAACAACATCCAATTTTTTTGCAGAAGATATAGTAGGATAGGCGAAAGTAAATCCCTTCCGCTTTAATTTTCCGATATATTCAACATAGGAAATATAAAACTGAATTTCCCTGTCAAACCTTTTAATCGTTTTATTAAAAAAATCACTATGTTTTTTATAATAATCGCCAAGTTTATCAAAGGTATCAATATTCATTTTTCTGACAATTTCCAGGATTTTAGTTTCCAATAAACACATTTCCAAATCCGTAAAAAATTTTATTTTGTAATCAAATATACCTTCATTTAAGCCTTCAAAGGTCTTGTTAATGGATGCAGAATAGTCATCCTCGGTATCATCCATATTGACTATAACTTTATCGCTCTCCACTTGCACACTATATCTAATGTTATCAAAGTCCTTATGCAATTCCTTTGTGTCGGTGTATAATACCCTAAAAATATCACTATTCACGTATTCAGTTAGCCAGTTATTAAATAAACGCAACCCTTTAGACTTCATATCTATTGAGATGAATGACTTGTTTAAATTCAAGACGGCATTACAATAAAGTAACCCAGCATCCAGGAGCCATTTTTCCCTCTGATATCGATTATGAAGATTTTGGCTAAACTGAGCATATTCTCTTACTCTTTTCATTTCATTGGAGAAGGTAGTTAGACAATCATATACCTTTGTATTTTCTAGTTCTTTCATTACTTCCAGCCTGTAGTTGATTGTAGAGATATCCTTTAAATTTTGATAAAAGAAAACATTTAGATCGTACTCTTCTTTACCTGCCAAAATCTCCTGAATGATTTGATCCATATTAAGATCAACAAAAAATTCGGGCATAGTACAAGTATCTTCTAATATTTCATGTTCATAAGTTTCAAACAGAATACTATTAAACTCCATACTATTCCAGTAACCCCCAATCTTATTAATGCTAATTTTCGATTTCTCTGACAGTCCACCTTCATTCATGACATGAATATGGGTACCCAATCCAATGAACCACTTTATTCCAGTCTAAACCATGACGCATGTGCAGAGTCAATACGGAAAAATAATAATTTGGGCACTTCCTTTTGTGAAGTCCGGAAATATAAAAAGCCCTGAAAGAGTTGGCTTACTCTCTCAAAGCCTTGACCCAACGGGTCGACCGGACTGGTTTGGAAGGGTAGTTTTATGCTTTACATGCACTTACGGAAATGCTAAGAATTTTATTTACTTACTGGAAAGCAAACTTCCGTTACAAACTGGTCTGGACTTTTAGCGGTTTCCGGTCCTGTAAGATAGATATCAAATGGCGCTCCTGTGCTCTTATATCCATTTTCCTCCATCCATTTCATCACCTTTGCATATGCCTCTCCCAATCTTGAGTAAGCCCCAACAAATGTGGCACAAGCGTGTAGCCCTCCTGCAAGTTCCTTAAGCTTACCACTTTTTTCAACATTGACCTTTTTATTGACAGGAATGCAGACTTCAAAGTCCGCATTTTCAGCGTCAAACTCCTTATCGTAGTAAAGCGTCATTACAGGTCCTGCAGGTTGCAGATTCATCTGGTATATATCTTCAAATACCTTTCCAATAATATTGCCGCTATTCTCCATGCTGGTGGTTGCTCTTCTGCTGGCAACTACCAAGGTTTCTCTATCTTTTAATTCAACCTTTAAATCTTTCGTGACTTCCATCAAATTACCTCCTGACTCGATTTTCATAATTTTCCGTTCAATGAATTCCCTCAACTTTAGGTTTCTTTGAACTTCCTTGTCGATTTCGTCCATTTTTTTGTCCAGGAACTTTTTCAACAAGTTAACATCCTGCTTATCTAATATAACTTTGATTTCCTCCAGCTTTAGTCCGTATTCCTTTAATTCGGATATGAAAAGGATTTTCAAAACCTGTTCATCCGAGTAATACCTGTATTGGCTCTCGTAGTCCACATGCACAGGTTTTAACAGGTCAATTTCATCATAGTACCGAAGTGTCTTTGTTGAAACCCTTCCAATTTTGGAAAACTGCCCGATTGTGTACACAATTCATTCTCCTTTCTGCCGACAGCTTAAGTATAAACCTTCCAGCTAAGGGTAAAGTCAAGAGATTTATAACTGTCAAATAAAACAGTACCGCCATCACTTGTGATTATAACAAACCTCATTACTCTGATGGAATTACTTTATCCCTAAAATCCGCTGAAGGTCATCCGTGTGAGTTCTACAATAGTGTTGCTGATATGCTATGAAGGGAACATACAGGACGATACTTACAAGCAAGCCTAAACCCAATGCTTTATAGTCCCCTGTTTTCAATATCGTATAAATTACCCAGATAACGTTTAGAGTCATGACAACGTGACCCACTTGCGGTATATTAGCTACGCCGCCCCACGGGAATATAAACAGGCCCATCGTGCCAAAAAACACCATTGGCAGTATTCCTATCCCCAAAGCAGATTTTTCTTTAGTAATAATAAAAATGATAAAGCCCACTAAATAGCCGATATTAGATGGGACACATGCATTGAAGAAGGCCCACTCAACGAATTTGACCTTCAAAACTCCGAGATAATAAAAAGTGCTGTTAACTGAAACCAACAAAAGCAGAACTGCCAGCACGATTCCGATGATAAAAGTAGGTTTGCCGATTTTTAAATAAATTTCGTTCATCATACCCTCCGTAAATATTGATTTACCAATTGGCTATCTCATTCTAAACCTTCCAGCTAAGGGTAAAGTCAATACTTTGGAAGTAAATTTCTAATAGTGAAAGTAATATGAATAGAAAAACGGGAATTTCTATAATCCCAGCACAATACAAGACCCGGATACCTTTTAGTATATCGGGTCTTGCGTGCTACAAAGCATCTTCAATTAAATTTGTCCGTTACCCACCAAGCTTTGAACGAATTGTTATGTTTGTGTTTAAACTATTCTCAACTGCGACACACAGAATACTCACTTTAAAACTGTCGGCCTTAATTATGTCAATGGTTTCATTATCATTATTATAGTTACAGGATTTAATCTCCTCCACGCACAAGCTCCCCCTTTCCGGTCAGCACCTCAATCATAATGCTGGCCCCCAGCTTGAAGCCGTGCACGAATGAGGATGTGGAGTGCATAGAGTTCGATTGGGAGTGTAAATCCAACAGCTCTTCAAGATGTTCATAATCCTCTTCTGAAAGTTTCTTTTGCCAAAGGCTTATTGTGTCGGATATTTTTTGGTTTAATGGATGGTATTCAGGGTCTTTTGGAATAATCAGTTCACTAGGGTATATTCTGCCTCCATAGAGTTCTTTAAGAATGGTTTTCATATTCTACTTCCTTTCAAATTTTTGTTTTGCCGCAACTCCTTGAAAGAAAGGCCTACACATGATAAAATTATTGTATTTCATTCCCGCTGGGCTGTGCCGAGGTATAGGTCTCGTTCTGCGACAGCCTGTTCCCTGCCTTGTCATAAGCATACACGGTGGTCTTTCCGGGTGCTTCCACCTTCAGTACTCTGCCTGCTGCATCATAGGTATAGGTAGTTATGCCATAACTGTCTATCTTGGTCTTTTGCAGCCCGTTGTCATAATAGGTATAGCTGTAGCTGGACAGAACGCGGCCATCCGGCTTTTTATTCATCAGCGCCTTCAGCCGGTTGTCTTTGTCATAGGTATAGGTGGTAATTTTTCCGGCAAAGATCAAGGCAAGAGTTAAAACCAGAAAAATTGAGTTTTTAATATACTCTTGAAAACATTGTTTAATACGTCTTATCTGTTTGAAAGAAGGTACTTATCGTTTAAATATTTAAAGTAGCGTATATATTATTTACATTTTGGTATACTCTTTAATAATTTATATGTATTTGGTAGGGAATGGAGGTGCTAAAAATGGGTGACAGAGGCAAGGGTGATAGAAAAACTCCTAAGCTTTCAAAGAAAGAAGCTAAAATGGCTAAAGTCGCAGCAAAAGCTCAAAAATCAGCAACAGCCCCATAAGACAATACATCCTTGGAGCATGCTCCAAGGATGTATTGTCTT
>ENA-OFCE01000125-OFCE01000125.1-metagenomes-genome-assembly--contig:-NODE-125-length-59080-cov-7.441593_pt1 | contig 59080 bp, 53 predicted proteins | sample MGYA00153388_OFCE01 | MGnify analysis MGYA00153388 | reverse complement strand
GTAGAAAGTATAAATGCACTTACGAGTAGTACAATTAGTTTTTTTCGATACTTAACAAAAAGCAATAGCAAAAATGCCCAAATAACCCCATCGCCAAAAAAAGTAATTATTGTAAAAAAAATATCTGCTACACTGCCGTAATTATTATTCAACAATAAAAAAAAATTATCCTTCCCAATTGTAAAGGAATAATAAAATAATATAGCTGCTGCTAGTGTAGTAAAAATACAAGCAGTAAGAAAATTTTTATAATTGAGTTTAGCTACCATAAAAATTAGTACAACTAAAATATAATGTTGGTAGAAATTACATTACTTGGGCATCATCATTTACCTGTGAATTGGTGGTAACAGTAGTTGGCGTTTGTTCTGTATGTTTTTTAAAAAATCTATTTTGAAAAATTAAAATAGTAATAACTCCAACCGATATAGATGCATCTGCAATATTAAATACAGGACGGAAAAATTCAAAATCTTCACCACCCCAAAAAGGAACCCATGAAGGGAAATTACCTTTAAACATTGGGAAGTACAACATATCTACCACTTTGCCATGTAAAAAACTTCCATAATGGGTATTGGTAAAAGATTTTGCCACTACTCCAAAATATTGTGTGTGTTGCTCATCGTAGCTTATATCGAAAATAAGACCATAAAACATACTATCAATTAAATTACCTAACTATTTTCTCTCCCTGTCGAACGATGACTTCACCCTCAGCATTGACTCGAACGCGCTCTATTTTAGCTCCAAGGCTCCGCATTTTTTCCTCCAGGCGGTCATAACCTCGATCGAGGTGATGCAAGCCTTGAATCGTAGTTTTGCCTTGAGCTGTTAAACCAGCTAGTACTAGCGCAGCCGAAGCCCGAAGATCCGTAGCTGTCACGGTAGCACCTGAGAGCATCGCCACGCCCTCAACGATCGCGTGATTGCCTTTAACTTTAATATTGGCACCCATCCGCTTCAGTTCGGCGACGTGTTGGAGCCGATTCTCGAACACAGTTTCTGTAATCACACTATTACCTTCACTTACAGCTAACATAGCCATAAATTGCGCCTGCATATCCGTGGGAAAAGCTGGATAAGGGAGTGTCTCAATGTCCCTTCCTCTGAGTATTCCCGTCGGAATTACCCGCATTCGATCTGGTGCGTCCATCACCACTTTTGCCCCAATTTGCTCCAACTTGGCAATCGCCGCAGTCAGATGAGTCGGAATCACTGGGAACATACTAATTTCCGAATTGGTAATCGCTCCAGCTACCAGAAATGTCGCTGCTTCAACGCGATCGGGGATGATACTATAATCTGTCGAGTGTAGTTTATCTACGCCGACGATCGTAATCCGATCTGTCCCCGCACCAAAAATCTTGGCACCGATCGAAATACAGAAGTTTGCTAAATCGACAACTTCCGGTTCCTTCGCGGCATTCTCCAAGATTGTCTCACCATCAGCTAACGTCGCCGCCATCATCAATGTTTCCGTCGCGCCGACACTGGGGTAGTCCAGGTAGATTTTCGCCCCTTGGAGGCGTTTATTCGACCCAGTTACATACGCATTGACAATTCCATGCTCGATTTCCACATGGGCACCCATTGCTTGTAACCCACGTACATGCAGCTCTACAGGTCGAGCACCGATCGAGCAGCCACCTGGTAATGGTACCTTAGCTACGCCCAATCTGGCGAGAATTGGCCCGATCGCAAAAAAAGCCGCCCGTAACTTGGAAACCAGTTCAAACGGTGGCGTATGACAGTTGAAGCCAGTTGTGTCGAAATCTAAAATTTCGCCATTCCGCTCGATCTTGACTCCCAACGCTTCAATAATCTGACACATCTTGTCTACATCTACTAGCCCTGGAATATTTTGGAGCCGACAGCCACTCGAACACAGTAAGGAGCCAGCCATCACAACTAATGCTGAATTCTTGGCACCGCTAATTTTTACTTCCCCTGACAACGGGTGTTGTCCCCAGATATGGATGATAGACTGTTCTGTGGCTAAGATGTTTTGGGTGGTGATGCTACTGATAAGTTTGTCCTCCAAATGCTAAGAGATTACGATCGGGATTATTATTTTTGCTTAAATCTTACAGGAATTAGGTAATAAATACGATCGATCTTCAGTAATTAAGCAGAAATTTTGTAACAATTAGTAAAATTTGTTACCAGTATTTTACTTACGGCACCATATTAAACACTTTTTGGTTTGCACAACAATGTGCTACTGTATACAGCTTTCCAAATTTGTGAGCAATATGCTAATTTAGCAATTCCCGATCCTGCGCCGATCTAAAAGTCGATTGCGATCGGCGATCGACAATCGACAACTAATATATCATGGCTATAGAAGAAGCTGTGCTATGTCAGTAACAGACAAAGATCGGTTGACAAAAACAGCGCACTTTCAAATCTACTTAGCGATAAACATATGTTCGCCAACAGTTGTGCCCCAGAACAAATCTGGAACATAAGCTTTCAAGCAACACTCTTGGCGGAGCTATCGCAATCCTAAATCAGAGCACTAATATTAAACATTAGTGCTCATGCGGCAGCAGCCCAACACACCCTACATCAACCTAGCTTTTCATTGAAGATTGTTATGTGTGTGTAAAAGCAAACATTGTGTGAGTGCCGATCGGTTGTACCGTTAATTAAGATCGATCCCGTTATTTAGTCGAAACGATCGAATCTGATATTGATTCAATGCAAAAAGATTTGGGCGATACAATTGTTACGCAAAGGTCTTTTTCACGCTGAATTAATTTCGCTACTTTCGATCGACACTGACTAATGTTCTTTATTGGCTGATTTCACTGGTTCAGATTTGTGATGAAATCTAATTCCCAAGAATATGTCATAAACAAAATTTAGGAAGTCCTTGCCTTGTAATAACCCCAACGACTGATGACACCCTTTTGATTCTAATAATGGCTTGGTTGCTTGGTAAGCAGCTTGATACTTATACCAAGGAATTGACGGCCACAGATGATGAATCAAGTGATAATTTTGCCCAAAAATCAGGATATTCAGGACGGCTCCAGGATAGACACGAGCATTTTTCCAGCGATTGCGTTCTTTGAATGGACGATGTGGTAGATAGTCAAAAAATAGTCCCAGTGCTAACCCAACCACTAATGCTGGTGAAAACCAAAAATCAAAGATGTATGCGGTATAGCCATTCTGACAGGCAAAATAGATAATCAATCCGACAAATAATCTACTGAGAAACCATTCCAATAACTCGTTTTTGCGCCACAATTTGCGCTGGAAAAAATATATCTCATGATAAAAAAATCTGGCAGCAATCAGCCAGAGTGGGCCACCTGTAGATACATAATGGTCTGGATCGTTGTCTGGATCGTTAACGTTGGCATGGTGCTGGATATGGACGCGGGTAAACACTGGATATGCAAACCCCAGCATCAGTGCGCTGGCGTGTCCCATAATCGCATTGAACACCCGATTGGGATGAGCTGCATTATGAGAAGCATCATGAATCACCGTACCTGCCATATGTAAAGCCAATACATTGAAGCCGAAGCAACACCAACCTGGTAACTGCCATTGCCAGTAGCCGATTGTGGAAACCGTTACTAGAGCAATTGCGCCAAAGAACATGAAGACGTTAGGATTCAAGTCATCAGGAGGTCCCAAAAATTCCCTAGGGACTCTGTGGGGCTGCTGCGCCTCGGACATTAGATTTTTGCTCCTTTTAGATGGAATTAAGCTTTGCTTTCGTAGTATACGCTAATCCCACCCGATGATAAAGATTTGTGAAATTTTTTCATCTAATGTGAACGCCTCGATCGCCCCAAAATTGCCAGTTGAGGGGTATTAGAGCGTGGCTAAATTACATACTACTGATGGAGTCGATTTTTAGCAGAGTTGGAAGCAAAACCGCTCCCTGTGGAAAAATATCAATTACAGTACAAATTAAGTAATAACTCTAACTAATCGATCGCGCTCGGAAGCTGAGGATTTATTATCTTTCAGCAATTAGTGAAAATCTCCGCATTCTGACAATAGTAAAAACGGTTTGTACGCGGCGGAGATGCCGAGCTTCAGATCGTCGATCGAGACCTAATGAGTATCCTCAAAATCGAATCAGCCATCGATCGCACCTACAGTGTAATCACAACCAAATAAATTAACCAAAATCTAGACCAGAAGCTAGATCTCGCATAGTGTCAATATTCGATCGGGTAAGTTCTACCCATACTATAGGCTTGCTGCCGATTGACAGGGAAATCTTGTCATACGAGGACTTCTCCAGATATTTTCCCAAAACGTCCGGTTTGGAGCCTCATTTTTCCGTAAGAATGTCCTAACTTATCTCTGTCATGCTATACGTGCCAAGTCAGCCCTGTTAGCTAGTTAGCAATTATGTCCGGTTAGCTTGAAACCTGGAACGGTAGCTGCGCAGGGACTAGTCCGCAATTAACTCGATCGACATGGTTCGATTGCGCTCTTCGCCTAAAACTCTAGCTAGTTCGGGAATTTTACCAGTTGCCAATAACTTCATAGTTTTTGATTTCATTCGGATCGTCACCCTGTTGTCGTCGATCGACTCAAGTTGCCCAAATAGCTTGAACAGATCGCGAGTAACTGGATTCAACCGATCCAAGATTTGACTCCAGTAATCATCGATAAATTCGTAGCTGTCTTCGAGATCCAACGAATCGTCATCGTCATCTTCAGCCTCCTCAACGATTGTCGCGATCGGTAGCACCCACTCGTCAACCTTGTATTTCGCCCAGCCAGGGTGGTAGCCAAGATTTTGACCTAAGTACTGCCAAGCTTCGATCGGTGGCTTGGTTGGCGACTCCAGTAGCTTTGCCCAGCACCATGAGGAGCGTTGACCTTCAGCAATCTGATTCTCGATTATTTTATCGACGACACCAAACCAAATTCCGAGTTTTTCAGGTGAGACGGCTCTAACTTCAACCATCTGGAGACCAGTGGGTGTTAAATTGATTTCGACCTCCTCAACCTCGCCAGTCTCTTGATTCCGTTTCAGCTTGGTCTTGGTGCGTTTGATGACTTCGACACCATCCAGCGTCCAGTTGCGCCGATCGCATGGCAACCCGTGACGCTCGTAGTTCCCAGCCAGATCTATCACGATCGCGTTCTCTTTGCCCTCTGCGACTCGCAAAGTGCGACCGACCATCTGAAGGAACCGAGACAATGATGCGGTGGGTCTGGCGAGGATTACCCCATCCAAACCAGGAATATCCAGTCCTTCATCGAATAGCCCACAATTTGAAAGTACTTGGATTTTGCCAGATTTGAACCGCTCCATCGTATCCGCTCGTTCTTGGGAACTGGAATCCCCATCCAAGTGGGCCGCTTTAATTTCCGCCGCACGGAAGTGGGCGGCGATGGCGATCGAGTATTCGACACTCACACAGAATATTACAGCTTGCTTTCCGCCCATGTAATCGCGGTATGACTTGACGATATCACCAGCCAGACCACCGATCGGGTTTGCCTTTTCGACATCTGATGGTTTATAGTCGCCACCCTTCTTCTTCACTCCCACCAGCGACATCGCTCGATCGGATGCAAAGTACTTATAGGGACTCAGCGACCCCATCTCGATTAACTGACGGGTAGTAACGCCAGTTATCAGCCTCGAAAACAGATCCCGAAAACCAGTTCCATCTAGACGGCATGGTGTGGCAGTAACTCCAAGTACCCGTGCATTCGGGAAGTGGTTGAGGATCGAGCGGTAAGATTTTGCCGTAGCGTGATGTGCTTCGTCAACCACAATCAGATCGAAATCTGGACAGTGTTGCAATCTTCTGGTTAGTGACTGGACGCTGGCGACTTGAACCAGTCGGGAATAGTCGGGCCGATATCCAGCCTTGATAATCCCCACGGGTTCGTTGGTAATCGCCTCAACTTTATCTACAGCTTGATGGATCAGTTCCACTCGATGAGCGAGGATGAGGCATTTCAACCCATGTTCGATCGTCCTGTTGATGATGTGCGAGAAACAAATTGTCTTACCACCACCCGTTGGCAGTTGGAGAATAATCGATCGATCCTGTGGGAATCCGTCGAGCGTCTTGTTGACTAGCTCAGACTGATAATCGCGCAGCCGATAGGCGTGATTCATGCCGCCACCCCTGCAACCAACCGAACCATCGATAGTGCACACATAAAATCACCCTCGTTATCTCAATCACAGACATATCCATCTTCAATCTCGATGGACAAGAAGTAATGATAACTCAAAACTCAAAAACCTCGAGATCGCAGTTCATCGCTCGAAATACCCCTAACCTTCATTGGTTGAGGCTATTTCGATTCAGATAAACAAGGCTGGTGATAATTTAAAGAACTTACCCAAGCTCTTTGCCTGTTCGCGGCTGATAGTACGCTTACCATTAACAACCTCAGACACTACACCGCTACTCCCAATGATGCCAATGAGATCGACATTGCGAGTGCCGCTGACAGTCATGATGTGCCGTAGCAATTCATTTGGTGTGGATTTTTCCCAATCATCTAGATTGTGGTGAATCGATTCATAATCTTCGATTAGTTTCACTACTAACATCAGCAATGCTGTATTCTCTGATGTGCGATCGCTCCGTTTGTGCATTAACTTCTCTGCGACAGCTAGAAACCGATCGTATTCCTCCTCAGTCTCGATCGTCTTGGGGATGATGTCGGTTGAATCCAAAAGTTCTAGATATTTTTTCTTGTAATTGGGGGGACTTACCCAGAGACCTGCCACCATATTCAACGCTGGGCGGGTGACCCGCCACGCAGTATATCTGACGATCGAGGGTTAATTGAAATGCTCACCCATAACATCGATTACTTCAAATCTAAACCGGACGATCTGCCCAAAACCACCATCCTGCTAGATAATGGCTATCATCCTGAGCAACTAACTCAAGCTCTAGAGGCGATTTATCCAGAGATTATGACGAAGATCCAATTTGAACTTTCAGCCAAACCATCCAAAGCCGAGAAAGCTGCACAGGGGCAATCTGGATTTGTGCCTGTTGCTGCTAGATGGGTGATTGAACGGTCAAATGCTTGGGTGGAGCGGTGTAAAAGTTTAGTCAAAAATTTCGACCGCACACTCGAACGTTCCAACGCCAAGCTCAAGCTATGCTTTATTCGGCTGATGCTCAAGCGACTAGCCGCCTAAAAAGATCTCAAATGGGTTCTATAGATGGTCTGAACATCGATTAAACTCTGCCACTTGGCACCCTTAACAATGTCGTTCCAATCATTTAGCTGTTTCTGTACGTCGGGGTATGGTGCCGCATCTTGGCGGAGATTGCGAATAGTGATTAGGTGCATATCTATCGCTTCCTTTATTCAATGCTCTCATATAGAGAGTGTGTCGTCAAGATCGTGTTAGTTCCTCAACTCGCACGAACGATCGACCCGCGACTTTGACAGTCCAATCACCTAAGCCCAAGTCTTTGCCGCTTGAAGACCCAGTTCTATCGGTTCCTTTCCAATAGACGGGGGTAAATTCAATCGACACGAATAATCGAGGTGTCTACCCCAACCGAACAAAATGCTAATAATAACTAAAAACTCAAAAACCTCGCACATGGCGAGGTCTGAGGGGATGGGCAACCCGAGGCTCGAACTCGGAACCAACGGATTAAGAGTCCGATGCTCTACCATTGAGCTAGTTACCCTAGTTCTCAATCTATTCTAGCAGAAACCAATTACTAATTATTAATAAAGATCTGAAGTTGGGCAACCTCATTTATGATGGAGACTAGAGCAAACTCGTTCCCATTGGCGCAAGCTGGTCATTAGACGTGCGGGCTTCGCCCAATCCGATTTGTGATGGCAAAGGCACAAAGCCCAAGGGAATAGCAGAGATGATGCCAATGACGCTTTAATCGACACTCTACTATTGAGTTTTCTCCGTCAAAAATTATGCTTGAAGTCCTGTACTCGTTGACGTTGGCGTAAGCCTCTGGCTCGTGCATAGTATGAGCTTTGCCGAATGAACCTTTGCTCATCAATTTCAGGAGCGGCACCTACAAATCTAGTTACAGTCCAGGCTTGGGATTGCTTTGGGTTGTAAATTTAACCCGATTAATTTTTATTCAATCGAGTCCGCCACATTTGAACTGATATATGAATCATTCCACGAACACTAAACAGTCTTTTACTGTCACTACACCACTATACTACGTTAATGATATTCCCCATATCGGACATGCTTACACCACGATGGCAGCCGATACGATCGCGAGATGGCATAGACTCAAACAGGATGATGTCCTGTTGATTACCGGAACTGACGAGCATGGGCAGAAAATCGAACGTACGGCAGTTGCAGCGGGTGTAGAACCCCAAGTACACTGCGATCGCATTGTCGAGCGATTTGATGCTCTGTGGAGCAAGCTAGATATCCAATACGATAGATTTAGTCGGACGACTGCACCCAGTCATCAGCTCATCGTCAATGAGTTTTTTAGGCGGGTTTGGGATCGGGGAGATATTTACAAAGGTACTCAACAGGGTTGGTACTGTGTCTCCTGTGAGGAGTTCAAAGAAGAACGAGATTTACTCGCAGACAAGCATTGTCCTCTGCATCCTAGCAAGCAGGTAGAATGGCGGGATGAAAGTAATTATTTTTTCAGACTTTCTAAATATCAACAGCCACTAGAAGCTCTGTACGCCGAGCACCCAAATTTTATTCTCCCAATTAGTCGGCGCAACGAAGTATTAAAATTTGTGGCTCAGGGGTTGCAGGATTTTTCCATCTCCCGCGTCAATGTCAACTGGGGGATTCCATTACCAACAGATCCCCAGCAGACAATTTATGTCTGGTTTGATGCTCTCCTGGGATACATGACAGCATTGCTCGATCCAGATGTTGAGCCTACTCTAGATAATGCTTTACAGCGATGGCCGATTAATCTACATTTGATTGGCAAAGATATTTTGCGGTTTCATGCTGTGTATTGGCCCGCGATGTTGATGTCAGCAGGACTACCACTCCCAGAGCGCGTTTTTGCACATGGTTACTTTACTAAAGATGGTAAAAAAATTAGTAAAAGTGAGGGCAACGCGATCGATCCGATCGAATTAGTCGATCGATACGGTGCAGAACCATTACGTTATTACTTTCTCAAGGAGATTGAGTTCGGGCAGGATGGAGATTTCAATGAATCACGCTTTGTTGAAATTGTCAATGCCGACCTGGCAAATAGTCTAGGAAACCTAGTCAATCGTACCTTGAATATGGCTAAAAAGTATTGCCAAGGTCGAGTACCAAATTGCAATGCTGAAGATATTCCTCCTGATAATCCGCTAAAAATATTGGGTCAAAAACTAGGCTCTGAAGTAGATGTAGCTTACAATAAGTTAGCTTTTAGAGATGTCTGTGAAACAATTATAACTTTGGTTCGCTCTAGTAATAAATACATAGACGATCTCGCGCCTTGGACATTATTCAAACAAGAAAAACATTCAGAGTTAGCCCAAGTTTTATATGCTGTTTTAGAGTCAGCTCGATTATCAGCTTATTTATTGTCGCCGATCGTTCCAAAAATTAGTACGGATATTTACCATCAATTAGGTTTCGATCTCGACTTCGATATTGTGACTGGTAATCATATTTCTAATAATTTAGATAAGCCTGAGTTATCAGTCGATCGAGCCTCCCCTGTAGAAAATTGGGAACATCATTTAGAATGGGGGGTGCTAACAGCTAATCACTTGCTCGGTGAACCACATCCAATTTTCACTAAGCTAGAATCGATCGCCCGTATTACCAACTAATCGCTTTTTAGTCTGATAATATTGGTCATACTCCATTTCCGGCACAAGAGTATAGGGATTCAGCCGCTCAAAAACTTGTCTAGCAAGGATTCGTCACTGATAATCTTATCCCAGGAAGGGAGTAGATAGGGTCGCACATATAAATCATCTATTTTCAAATTTTCAAATTTAAAAAAATATAATAATCTCAATAAAAATGAATAGCTTTAATCATGATGAAAATTCGATATTTTCAGCACAGCAAGTCTTAGAAAATCGTGGAAGAGTAGCAATCTTTGTCGATGGCTCTAATCTATTTTATGCAGCATTACAGCTTAATATTGAAATTGATTACACAAAACTGTTAGCTCGGCTGACTGGAGGTTCTCGACTGTTGCGTTCGTTCTTCTATACCGGAGTCGATCGCACTAATGAAAAACAGCAGGGATTTCTCCTGTGGATGAGACGTAATGGTTATCGAGTCATCGCCAAAGACTTAGTTCAACTCCCAGATGGCTCCAAAAAAGCCAACCTTGATGTGGAAATTGCGGTAGATATGATGGCATTAGTCGGATCGTATGACACCGCAGTGCTCGTCAGTGGCGATGGGGATCTTGCTTATGCAGTAGATGCAGTAAGTTATCGAGGTGTGCGGGTAGAAGTAGTTAGTCTTCGATCGATGACTAGTGATAGTCTAATCAATGTCTCCGATCGATATATCGATCTCGAAAATGTCAAAGAAGAGATCCAAAAGACACCCCGAACTAATGCCCATATTTTAGCTGTAACTCCTGAATGGACTTAATTTAGATATTAGGCATTAGAAAAATTGCGATCGATTCGATCTAAAAATCCCCAATCGATCGCTAATAGTTAGGGGAAACATGAAAGTATACCGCTACATTAATGTTATTTTGACGATCGCGATGTTGGGGATCGGTAGTTGTCGCGCTCCCAAAAAGCCTCAACCGAGTCCGACACCAACAACGACGATCGAACCTAAACTAGAATTAGAAAATCTCAGCTTCGAGCAAGTAGATAAACAAGGGAAACCGCTGTGGAAAGTTCGAGCAAAACAAGGAGTATATACTCCCGATCGCAAACGTGCCAAGGTGACTAATCTAGATGGCGAGCTATATCAAGATGGTAAAATCATCATGCGGATCGCCGCGAAAACAGGTGAAGTACAACAAGAAGGCGAAAAAGTGATCCTGCGTGGCGATGTTGTCACCAAAGAAACGCGTAATAATTTGATCCTGACCGGACAGGAGGTAGAATGGCTACCAAAAGCAGATCTACTCATCATTCGCGATCGCGTTCAAGCAAATCAACCTAAATTCCAGGTTAATGCTAATGAGGGAAAATACCTCACCCGTAAACAACAGATGGATCTGTCTGGCAAAATTACGGTACTTTCTAGCGATCCCCGATTGGCAATGCAGACGGAGCATCTGCTGTGGCAAGTCAAAGATCGAACCGTCATCGGCGATCGATCTACCCAAATTCAACGCTACCAAGGAAACCAAATTACCGCCACAGTCACCGCAAATAGCTTCTCCACTGCACTCGATCGCCAAATCATTAATTTGCAAGGCAAAGTCCAATTAAATGCCATCAACCCGCTAATTCAAGTCAATGGCGAATCATTTGTCTGGAATCTGGAGCGAGAAATCGTCACAGCCGATCGACCTCTGACTATCTTGCATCAACAACAAGCAGTTACCTTCAATGCAAATGCTGGCGAACTCGATCTCAAAGCGTCTACAGCTACCCTTACGGGTAACGCGCGCGGAGTAGCTACTCGCAACCAAGCAAAACTTGGTGCCGATCGATTATTCTGGCAAATCGCTTCCCAACAGATCGTCGGAACTGGTAATGTAGTATATCAACAAATCAGTCCACTGATTAAATTTACTGGTACTCGTGGAGTCGGCAAACTACAAGACCAATCGATCGTCGTCAGCAGTGACAGTAAACAACGAGTCCAAACAGAATTTATCCCCCAGTAGCGTCGAGTTGAGCCTAATCCCGTGCACCAAACTGCATCTAAAGAACAGCTACAACGTCGTCAATTACGACAGCAACAGCGAGTTAAAGCCATAAAATCTGTATGGCGAATTATTTGTATGAGTGGGATTTTAGCTGGGTTGGGGTGGGTAGTCATTCAACCTAATTGGACGCTTTCTAAACCCCAACAAGTCCAGATTGAAGGCAATCAGTATCTCAGCGAGCAGACGATTCGATCGATGTTGGCAATTACCTACCCGCAGCCAATTTTGGAGTTAGCACCAGAGCAATTGAAAGCACGATTGCTCGATCGAGGATCGATCTCTAGTGTGAGGATCGATCGACAGTTATTACCACCTCATTTGCTGGTTCAGATTCAGGATTCTCCTCCAGTTGCGCGGATCGTGCGGGGTGAGAGTACCCAATCCGCAACATTTATCGATGAACGCGGTTTGCAGTTACCGATTTCTAGTTACCGCCCTACAGTTTGGCAATCTCTACCTACGTTACAACTCTTGCTCCCATTGCAGGGCACATGTCCCAATTGGACTCAAATCTATCAAGCTATTCATACTAGTCCCGTCGCAGTTGGGATCGTTGATTGTCGTAATTCCCAAAATTTAATGCTGCAAACTGAGATCGGGAAGGTGAAACTTGGTGCCGTTGGAGCTAAATCTCGGTTAGATCGTCAAATGCAGCAGCTCGATCGACTCCGTGATTGGCAAAAACATACCTCACCTGCTGATGTAGAACTGTTGGATCTAGAAAATCCCGATCTACCCAAACTACAGATCCACCCGATCGATCCTAAATCTCCACCGATCGCCAACTAAGATTAAAGCTGGGCTTGCCATGCTTACTACATTAAGCTACATTAATAGCATAACTACTCGAACTTTCGCTACTTTGGATTATTTTTCTATAATCTCTATACTCTAGCGTAATGATTGTCTACCCATCAATCATAATCTAGCTAAGACTTACCCCTAACTCAAACCAAGGTCGATGAGATGATGTCTCAAATATATACACTACATACCTAAGTAATTTAAGAAAATATCCATAATGCGGGTTAATATGCTTTAAAAAGCTCTAACAATCACTAGCCCATGAATAATTCCAGTCCACTCTCCTATCCAGGATTCAAAAGCCACTCACTCCGAGATAGTTACACCACACCAAGGGATGAACGAATGTCCGATGATATCACTTTTAGCAGTGCAGCCCGCATCAAGGTAATTGGTGTTGGCGGTGGCGGTAGCAATGCTGTAAATCGGATGATTGCCAGCGATATTGAAGGCATCGAATTTTGGACGATGAACACTGACGCGCAAGCTCTATCGCATTCTGATGCGACGCGACGGATTCAATTAGGTCAAAAACTCACTCGTGGACTCGGTGCTGGTGGCAACCCAGCCATCGGTCAAAAAGCTGCTGAAGAATCTCGTGAAGAAATCGCAATGGCTCTAGAAGGAGCCGATCTCGTTTTTATCACGGCTGGGATGGGAGGTGGAACTGGGACTGGTGCCGCACGGATCGTGGCTGAAGTTGCCAAGGAAATGGGTGCCCTGACAGTCGGAGTTGTTACTCGTCCCTTTACCTTTGAAGGACGACGACGGACAAACCAGGCGGAGGAAGGCATTAGCGGATTGCAAAGTCAAGTTGATACCTTGATTATCATTCCTAATGACAAACTGCTACAGGCAATCAACGAACAGACTCCAGTCCAAGAAGCATTTCGGATCGCCGATGATGTACTGCGCTCTGGTGTGCAAGGGATTTCTGATATCATCACCATTCCTGGACTGATCAATGTTGACTTTGCCGATGTCCGCACAGTCATGGCTGATGCAGGTTCAGCACTGATGGGCATTGGTGAAGGATCTGGCAAATCACGCGCACGGGAAGCAGCAATCCAAGCAATCACTTCACCATTACTAGAATCCTCGATCGAGGGTGCACGAGGTGTCGTCTTGAATATCACTGGGGGTGCCGATATGACCCTGATCGAAGTAAATACCGCTGCGGAAACGATTTACGAAGTCGTAGATCCAAATGCGAATATTATCTTTGGTGCGGTGATCGATCCACAGATGCAGGGTGAAATGCGGATTACGGTTATTGCGACCGGATTTACAGGCGAGATTTCGGAACCACTCAATCGTGGACAACGAGCTGGTGGTGTGGCTCCACGCGTTCCCGCTCCGCCATCAGACCCACAGCGCAAGCCACAACCAGGATCGTCTGCTAATGAAAATTTTCCGAAGCCTCAGCCACCTCAAAATGGTGGTGCTGACTTACCCGCTTTTCTCCAAAATCGTCGTCCTAAATAAATTTAGTTTAGGCGATCTTTGTTGAGGTAGTAGTTGCTCGATTATTTGGGCTACTACTACCAAGTTAGGGGGATGATTGTGTCGAGTTGCCTATGTTCGACCACAATGCCAGCATCAAGCCTTTGGTAGCTCCAAACCTGTGTCTTAATTGGATGTACCTGCTAGCTAACCAACTTGTACTCACGGCTGGTTGTTGAACGCAGACTGTAACGGCGGTGCGAATATCGGTAGAAAAGTAGCGGCAATACTGGGACTAGATCTTAGTGGAGTCAGTAGAGGGTCATTGTCAGCCCCTTTGAGAGTCCCTTTGTGGTCTTAGTCAAGAATCCCCGTACTTTCAGGTTCGAGTGAGCGAATCCGAAACCGAACCGAGTGCGGGGAGTGTCAAGCAGTAGTGTCATTTTTACAATAGAAGTAACATAATTACTTTTTGTTACTTCCATTTACTACCAATAATGTACCAGTCTTAATTTATACAAAGATCGTGAATAACACAACTCAGTATAGCACTTCTTCCGGTAAACGCAATATGTCTTTAAAACAGTTAAATGTAAAAATTCCCGAACAAGAACTCAGAATTCTAGAAGCTTTCGCAGACAAAACCGAAAGAACTAAAACTGATATTATTAGAGAGTTTATTCGATCGCTTCAAGCTAAAATCTAACAACTAATTCAATGCGGCATAGTTTTAGTTAGTTGCGATCTTTGCAACTGGGTAAAGGATCGCGGTCGATACTTTAGTCAAAATTGATGGTAGGGGCAATTCATAGGTTGTCCCTACTACCAATTTCGAGGCATGTTGAAGACTCGACCTTCTGAACGAAGCTGCCTCCAATCGATCGGGGAGAAAACCGCAGTATAATAGAATTATTCAACTGTTCTTGGACAATAATTACATTGTGTCGCGATCGCAGATTCGGATCGGTATTATTCCTACCTACAAATCTTTATTCCTACGTTGTCTAGCAACTAGTGTTCTACTCATCATTTCTGGGTGCAATGGTGGAACATCTCTGCAAAATACATTATCACCAGACCCAAAACTAACGACACCAGCCGTCGTTACACAACCTTCAGATTCAGCTACACCTTCCAACTTCCCCACTGATTTTCCCCTCTATCCTCAAGCAAAACTTCAATCGACACAACCCGAAGCACAGGGAACAGTCACCACTTGGGTAACTCCAGATCCGATCGATCTTGTCTACACATTTTACCAAAAAGAACTAGCAGCCAAGCAATGGCAAATTGCCACCGCACCCAGCGATAGCAATCCACAACTAATAGCCAAACAAGAACAGCAAACTGTGACAATTGCGCCGCAAACCAGCACAGATCGACAGCAAACTGGAGTTACTACTTACACAATTAGTTTAATTGGGACAACACCTACACCTACACCTACCTCTACACCTACTAGCCCCACACCCTCAGTCTCCCCTACTCCTAGCACCAAACCGATTAGTAGTAATTTTTTGCCAGCAACTACCGCAGAGTATTACACAGATCTAACCAAACTCGGTGTATTGACTAGTGCAGATACCAATCCAGGTGGCAAAATAGCCCCAACCAGTCGCGTAGTCACCCGCCGCGAATATGCCCGTTGGCTAGTTGCAGCGCACAACAAAATAAATAGCGCAAAGCCTACCCAACAGCTCAAACTAGCCACCACTGACACCAAACCAGCTTTTCAGGATGTCCCCACTACCAATCCTGATTTTCCCAGTATTCAGGGACTAGCCGAAGCGGGACTCATTCCCAGCTCCCTCAGTGGCGATACTACCACCATCCGATTCCGCCCAGATGCTCCGCTAACGAGGGAACAGCTAATTTTGTGGAAAGTGCCACTCGATACCCGCCAATCACTCCCAGCCGCCTCACTAGACGCAGTTAGACAGACATGGGGATTTCAGGATGCAGCTAAAATTGACCCTAAAGCATCGAGAGCGGTGCTAGCTGATTTTCAAAATGGCGAACAATCGAATATCCGGCGGGTGTTTGGCTACACAACTTTATTCCAGCCCAAGAAAACGGTTAATTTAGGGGAAGTTGCGATCGCTATTTGGTATTTTGGAGCTAATAGTGAAGGGTTATCGGCTCATGATGCGATGGGAAATTAAGATTTTGGAGGTGGGGTTTAAACAGTTGACAGTTGACAGCGCGCTCTGGAGGTTCCCTCTAGATCTCAAGCCGCTATCAACTGTCAACTGTCAACTGCCAAAGAAGCTACCCCAGCCAATCGATTTTCGGCGGTGCTGAATCTGAGGATGATTTACTTTGTAAGCAACACCTGAAATTTCAGGTGCAATTCATACATCAATTCAGCAACACCCGATTTTCAACTTCGATAATTGTTGTCGATACCATCGCTGCAACTAGTTGTTCTGGCATGACAGCGAAGGGCAAACGATGTAAATCTGACTCAGGTTTGCAAGCAAGTGTCGCTGCGTGATGTAATTGAGCGATGGTAATTTCACTCAATCCCAAATCCGCTAGAGTTTTTGGCAACCCAATCGTACTGTAAAAATCGAGTAACTGTTGTCTGGCGGTGGCGGCTAATCGATCGCCTTGAAGCATCTCCTGTAGTCTCAACTGGACTAAGATCCCATATGCCACTTTTTCGCCGTGTAAGGCGTGGTGAGAGCCTGGGAGGTGTGTGAGACCATTATGAACGGCGTGGGCGGCTACAGTGCGACATTGGGCACCACCTAGCCCACCGATTACCCCTGCAAGGAGGACGGTAGCATCTACCACTTCTTGCCAGTCTTCGCCGCCAGGATTTTGGAGTGCAGATGCCGACTTTTGGAATAAAATATCTCTCAGTACTCGCGCCTGTTGAACTGCGGCAATGAGTAATGTCTGTGATGAATGTCCGCTACTTACAGACGCTTCATACCATTTGGCGATCGCATCACCGATGCCAGCTACTAATGTTCGTTGTGATGCTGTAGCAACGATGCCATAATCGAGAACTAGTAAATCTGGACATCTAGCCAGACTGACATCGTACAGGAATGCCCCTGATTCAGAATAAATATTTGATAGAGCCGTCCACGCTGCACAAGTGGCTCCAGAGGTAGGAATTGTCACTACTGCTAATTGACAGCGATGGGCTAATAATTTGGCAGTATCCAGACATTTGCCACCACCAACACCAATGATGAGATCGGCGTGATGCTCAGAAGCTGACTCAATTAGTCGCTCGATACTACTTTCACAACAATCGGGAGTATATCGTACTCGCTCGATGGCTAACTCTGGTCGATCGAATAATACCTGTAGTTGACTCAGATCTTGACTATGCTCACCCACCACAATCAGCGGACGTTGACCCGATCGAATTATATGCTCGATCGCGTCTGTAAGCGCAGATTTTCCCCGCAATACACGAGCGGGAGCTACCAGCAAGGAAATCGCAGTAGAATTGGTCGTCATGGTTATCGATCGGGTGCTTACAATCTTATTATACTCGTTGCCAGCGATCGGCGATCGGGTTGAAAACCGCTCCTGGGTATCAAAGATATACATTTTTTGACCCGCAATCTGACCATCGTTGACAGATGCGACTGTTACGGTTCTTGACGAGATTGCGATCTCGCCCAAGCACAGTGGTACTATTTCCTAAAACCCTATAACGAATAGTTTTATGGCAATCAAACTAACTGGCAAGACACCGATTTTTGGTGGTAGCACTGGTGGGTTACTCAGCAAAGCTGAGACAGAAGAAAAATACGCGATTACTTGGAATAGCCCTAAGGAACAAGTATTTGAAATGCCGACAGGCGGCGCAGCAACGATGGTATCTGGGGATAACCTCTTGTACATGGCGCGGAAAGAACAGTGTCTGGCTCTTGGTGGACAATTGCGGAAGTTCAAAATCACCAATTACAAAGTTTATCGCATCTTGCCAAAAGGTGAGACAACTTTGCTCCATCCCAATGATGGCGTCTTCCCTGAAAAAGTCAATCCAGGACGGGAAGCTCAAAACAGCGTCGATCGGAATATCGGCAGTAATCCCAATCCAGCGAAGCTCAAGTTTACTGGTAAAAAAACCTACGAATAGATCGACGTGACTTTAATAAGTATGACAGACGAGGTGAAACCGATCGATTTCACCTCTTTTTTTGTAACTAAATCGTATCTGGATCGATGCCTAGCTCTCGCAACTTGGCTGCGAGTTGCTGATTGCGAGTTGCGGCTGTTGAGAGAGCTTGCTCGGTTTCAGATAGAGCTTGCTCGGTTTCAGAGAGGGTGCGGGCGATAGTCTCCAACCTTTGGGAAACTTGCTCGAACGTCAGAAATATTTCGCCATCAGGTCTATAAATTTGCAGTTCTGGTGGCATACTCAGATCGAATTTAATTCCCAATCGCGGACTAGTCCAATCTTGTATGACTGGAATTTCAGTTAGATAATCATCCAATCGTTCCCATCCAGACAGAGCATTAGTATCAGGATCGTAAATGTAGTATTCTGCCACATCATGCCGATCGTAAAAAGCTAACTTAGCTGCCATCTCATTGGTAGTATTCCCAGGCGAGAGGATTTCAAACACCACTTGGGGCGCAATTCCCGCTTCTTGCCATTGTTTGTAAGAACCACGATCGCCTTTAGGTCTACCGAATGCTACCATTACATCTGGAGCTACTCGCCGCTTGGGGTTGCCTTCGACAGGATACCAAAGTAAGTCTCCAGCAATAAAAACGTTCTCGTCATTGGTAAATAACCAATCTAAGTTATATTTAACGATCGTAATCCAGCGAAACTGTTTGGTATTGTCAGACATCGGTTTACCATCGCTGTCAGGGTATTCGATTTGGGTGGGAGTTGGGATTTGGGCAACCATAAGCTAGCGATTCCTTCCAAGGCTACTAGTTTTAGTGTACTCGATCGGGAATAGGCTTTAGGCTTTAGGTTTTAGGCTTTGGGCTTTGGGCTTTAGGCTTTAGCACTTTGAGAATAAGGGCTAAACTTCCGAGACTTGCTAAATTGCCATAACACCTAACACCTAAAGCCTAAAGCCTGATTCCTACATTTCTTTGATGATGACTTTATCCCCTTGAACTTCACCGACAAGTACTAAGTCAGTCACGCCAACAAACAGACCATTTTCCAGGACTCCAGGAATATTATTGAGCGTCTTTTCCAATTCAGCCGGATTATCGATCGAGTCAAATTTCACATCAACTACTAAGTTACCCTGATCCGTCACTACGGGGCCAGCTTTTTTGACACCCATGCGGAGTTGAGGTTTGCCGCCTAACTTTTCGATCGCCCGCATGACAGGAGTTACCGCCATCGGAATGACTTCTACTGGTACGAGGAAAGTACTGCCGAGTTTATCGACTAATTTAGTATTATCAACAACTACGATAAATTGCTCCGCCAGCGCATCGACTACTTTTTCTTGGGTATGAGCCGCACCACCGCCTTTGATTAGATTTTTATTTGGATCTACTTCATCCGCACCATCGATCGCGATGTCGATCCGATCGACTTCATCTAGAGTAGTCAAAGGGATACCATGTTGCTTGGCTAACACTCTGGCTTGAAAAGATGTCGGAATCCCTTTGACATTGGTAATCTCGCCCGTCGCCAACCGTTTGCCGATAAACTCGATCGCAAACGCCGTCGTCGAACCCGTCCCCAATCCCACGATCGAATTAGACTGTACCCGTGCCGCAGCAGCCTTCCCAACTTCCTGCTTCATCAAATCTTGTGGTGTCATGATCTTCTGTGTTCCATTAAATGTCTTCCGATCCACTTTATCAGTAAAACTCTGCCCTAATCACCATCCACCATTCACCATCCACTATCCACCATCCACAACAAAACCCCCAGCAAGAATGCCAGGGGTTTGTGTCTTTCAAATATTTAGGTCAACCGCAACGCCGTCTTACCTCAGTTTATGACCTGGTTAAAACCAGGTGGGTACCGGAAGTTCGTGCATAAAGTTTCTGAATACTGGTTCAGTTTACTGCCGCTAGAACAACATTAGTTCCCGTAAAAATTCAAGCATAGATCAAAAAACGTTATTGGCAGTCACCAACGTCGCAGCCAGACCACTTATCTATTCTAGGGGGTGAGGACTCGATCGGTCAAGGTGGTATGCCGTAATGGAGTTGAGGCAACGATCGGCGAAATTGTTGCCTCACGGTTTTTGCTGACTCAAATCCGTCGATCGATTCGTAAAAAAATTCACCTTAAACAGGGGTAGTTCGAGTACTTACCGTTTCTCGGCTGCACTACTTTTGTGCTTGCGCCGCTTGAGCATCCAGCCCGTACCGATACCAAAGACGATTAAACCTGGGAGGGAAGAAGGTTCAGGCACAGCAGTAGGTGCGATTGGGGCGGCGAGTCCAGTCAAATTGAACCCTGCTCCCGTACCGATTTGACCGAGGGAAGTAGCAGCACCCGAACTTAGGTCGATCGTATATAGGGAAGCTGCCGTGCTGCCATTGGGAGCGAACGCTGCAAAAGCCATGTTTACGCCATTAGTGGGCGAAAAAATATCAAATCCGCCTACCGTACCAACGTCAACACCCAAAGAGCCGATCGTGTTTAGAGTACCTGCGTTTGGTGGGTTTTGGAGTACCAAAACATCCAGGTTGGAGTCGATACCAAAGAGCTGAGTCGTGCGTCCGGCTGGTGCTCCTGCAAAACTGTTGATGTAAGCAGAAGCCGTAATCGTGGGGTTGACTCCAGCATTGGTGTCTCCAGCCGCGTAAGCAAGGGTACCATCAACATTAGTTGCACCGAGACCGCCACCTGCGATGCGGAGATTCTGATCGTTAGAGCCTGTAATCCGTAGTGCATCTGCGGCTGGATTGAAGTCTACTCCTGACATCGTGCCACCATTGAAACCAGAGACGATCGTGTTGACGAGCGTAGCATTACCGCTACTAGGATCGATCGTGAACACGCTAGCATTGGTAATCCCATAAAGCTGACCGTCAGCTGGGCGATAGTCTATACCCAGCAGCCCATCGGCTCCAGTCACACTGCGCGTCGTTGTAGAGCCGGGAGTAGCAGAATCGAAGAACACTAGTGTGTTGCCTCCTGTCAGACCCGTAAGTGCGATACCTTTAGCAGATCGAGTAACACCAACAAACTCAAACATCGTAGCTACGGACATTGCCGTAACTAGGGTAACGATCTTACTTAATTTCATTTTCACGTTCCTATTACTAATTTGGATAGATCTTTCCAGCGGATGAGTCATTTAGGCGATCGATCTATATATTACATAATAATACGTCGCCAATCGCGAAATGGATCTCTCATTAGGCAGATTTTCAATTAAAACTACTTACCAGACTACAGATCCACCGCTCTTCCCTTTTTGCATATCTTCTAGCCATCTGCTTGCGGTGTGCTTTGGCGGCATCGGCACACCCAAGCTGTTGTCAGTGCGGTAAACCGTACCCTACCCTTGCTTGCCATGCGATACCACAGTCGGATAGATTGGCACTCAGCAGTTGAGAGTGCTAAATACTCAGAATAATTATGGCATCACTATCGTTAACCGTATCCACAGTCAAGCCTTTAGCCGATCGCGTCTTCGTTAAAGTCAGCGCATCTGAAGAAAAAACCGCTGGTGGCATTCTGCTTCCCGATACAGCTAAAGAAAAGCCCCAAATCGGCGAAGTAGTCCAAGTTGGCCCTGGCAAACGTAATGAAGATGGTACTCGTCAAGAGCCTGAAATCAAAATCGGCGATAAAGTCCTCTACTCCAAATACGCTGGTACCGACGTTAAGCTCGGCGGCGACGAATATGTGCTGTTGTCTGAGAAAGACATCCTCGCAGTAGTCGGCTAAACAGTGTCACTTGTCACTAACATCTAACCCTCTACACTCCTAAATTAAAAGATTATGGCAAAGCGAATTATATACAACGAAAATGCTCGTCGCGCGTTGGAACGTGGGATGGACATCTTGGCTGAAGCGGTAGCAGTTACCCTTGGCCCCAAAGGTCGGAACGTCGTCTTAGAGAAGAAATTTGGCGCACCTCAAATCGTGAATGATGGTGTCACCATTGCTAAAGAAATCGAACTCGAAGATAACGTCGAAAACACTGGTGTAGCCTTGATTCGTCAAGCTGCATCCAAAACTAACGACGCTGCTGGCGACGGTACTACTACAGCTACTGTACTAGCTCACGCGATCGTCAAAGAAGGCTTACGCAACGTTGCTGCTGGTGCAAATGCGATCGCCCTCAAACGTGGTATCGACAAAGCGACTGTTTTCCTCGTTGAGAAAATCGCGGCTCACGCTAAACCTGTTGAAGATTCCAAAGCGATTGCTCAAGTAGCATCGATCTCCGCTGGTAACGACAACGAAGTCGGCGAAATGATTGCGAACGCGATGGATAAAGTCGGTAAAGAAGGCGTTATCTCTCTAGAAGAAGGTAAGTCGATGATTACCGAACTAGAAATCACTGAAGGGATGCGCTTTGATAAGGGCTATATCTCCCCTTACTTCGCAACCGACATGGAGCGGATGGAAGCGGTTCTAGAGCAACCTTACATCCTGATTACTGACAAAAAAATCAATTTGGTGCAGGACTTAGTTCCCATCCTTGAGCAAGTAGCACGTTCCGGTCGTCCTTTGCTAATCTTAGCTGAAGACATCGAAAAAGAAGCTCTCGCAACCTTGGTTGTTAACCGTCTGCGCGGCGTATTAAACGTTGCAGCAGTTAAAGCTCCTGGTTTTGGCGACCGTCGTAAAGCGATGCTCGAAGATATCGCAGTACTAACTGGCGGTCAACTAGTAACTGAAGATGCTGGTTTGAAACTAGACGCTACCAAACTAGAATCCTTGGGTCAAGCCCGTCGGATTACAATCACTAAAGATAGCACTACCATCGTTGCTGAAGGTAACGAAGCGACTGTTAAATCTCGGTGTGAACAAATCCGTCGTCAAATGGAAGAAAGCGATTCTTCCTATGACAAAGAAAAGCTCCAAGAGCGTCTGGCTAAATTGGCTGGTGGTGTTGCAGTCATCAAAGTTGGTGCTGCTACCGAAACCGAAATGAAAGATCGTAAACTACGTCTGGAAGATGCAATCAATGCAACTAAAGCCGCAGTTGAAGAAGGGATCGTTCCTGGTGGTGGTACAACCTTAGCTCACCTATCACCTGAGCTAGAAGTTTGGGCGCAAGCTAACCTCAAAGATGAGGAATTAACTGGTGCGTTAATCGTTACTCGCGCTCTCTCAGCTCCGCTCAAACGGATTGCTGAAAACGCAGGTCAAAACGGCGCAATTATCGCCGAGCGCGTCAAAGAAAAAGCTTTTGATGTTGGCTACAATGCTGCAACAAATGAGTTCGTAGACATGTTTGAAGCTGGGATTGTTGACCCTGCGAAAGTAACTCGTTCGGCTCTACAAAATGCCGCTTCGATCGCCGCAATGATCTTGACTACTGAGTGCATCATCGTTGACAAACCAGAATCCAAAGACGGCGGCGCAGGTGCTGGCGGCGGTATGGGCGGTGGTGACTTTGATTACTAACTTTTAATTTTCGATATATTAGCGGGGAAACCCGCTAATATTTATAGCTATCTTCATGTGGAGATAGCTATTTTTTTAATTCTTTAGCATCGAGGCTACGTCACGATCTTGATTTTACTAGCTGCATCAACGGCTTTAGAGCGGGCTAATTGAGTAGTTGCTGCCTTTGCCAAAGCGACACCCATCCGCCGATAGGGGCGCGAGTCGGGTTTGCCAAATAGTCGAATATCTACATCAGGTAGATTGAGGGCTTCATCTACTCCGATAAAGTAAATTGAATCAGATTTTTTGGTAGCTAAAATAACTGCACTTGCAGCCGGAGCATATTGAATAATATTTGGAATTGGTAAACCTAACACTGCTCGTAAATGTAACTCAAATTCATTTAGGTTTTGGGAAATTAAAGTCACCATCCCAGTATCGTGAGGACGTGGAGATAGTTCAGAAAAAATTACCTCATCAGCCGTGATGAAAAATTCTACTCCAAAAATTCCAGCTCCGCCAAGTGCGTCCGTAACTTTGGTAGCAATTGCTTGTGCGGCTAAAATTTGAGCAGGGGTAATGTCCGCAGGTTGCCAAGATTCTTGATAATCGCCGCGTTCTTGACGATGCCCGATTGGTGGACAAAAAATAGTGGGTGCATTCCACTGTTTAATCGTTAGGAGCGTGATTTCGATCTCAAAATTAATATATTCTTCGATGATTACTTTCTGACTATCACCTCTAGAACCATCAATCGCATAATTCCAGGCTGTCTCAACTTCAGCAGCATTAGCAACTACCGATTGTCCTTTTCCTGATGAAGACATCACTGGTTTGACAACATTGGGAAATCCGATTTCTAGGGCGGCTGACTGCATTTGATCCAATGTGGTAGCATAGGCATATTTAGCCGTCCGCACTCCCAATTCCTGGTGAGCTAGCTCGCGAATCCGATCGCGATTCATCGTATAGTGCGTCGCTTTGGCAGTGGGAATTACGGTAATTCCCCGTTGCTCAAATTCTGCCAATTTTTCGGTTCTAATTGCTTCGATTTCAGGAATAATGTAGTCTGGTTGATGTTTGGAGACAACTCGTTCGAGATCTTCTCCACTCAACATCGAAATGACTTCGCACTCATCCGCAACCTGCATCGCGGGAGCGTTGGGATAGCGATCGACTGCCACTACATGATTGCCCAATCGTTGCGCTGCGATCGTAAATTCTTTACCCAATTCACCCGATCCTAATAACATCAACTTCTTAGGCAGTTTAATCACAATCTGAGCAGAGAAATAACACCTCTGATATTTTAACAATTATCTTGAGTGTAATTACCCGATCGCGATTGACTCTCAACTCTCAACTACTCCCTAGTTCCAATGAACGATGGCTTCAATTGCCCATCTGGGGCAACCTCGATGGGTACTAACAGTTTTTTCGCTAATCACATTACCTTGAGCATCAGCGATCGTTTCTGTTCTGACGATCTTTTCACCATGTTCTAGATAGTCTTCTAGGACATTCAAGGCACCAGCTCTTAGCTGTGCTGAGATTGAATCAAAAGTATTCCTAGTCAAGATACTACTACGCTCTTGGTCATCTAACATTAAATCATCGGATCGATCGACTGATTGGGACATGGTAGCATTGGGGTCAAAATAAAGTTCGCCATCGAGCGATTCCTCGATCGCTAGTTTAGAGATAATTTTATCCAAAATATCACTATCAGTATTCTGTGTGGTTAGATCTACGTTGCTTACAGTCGGAACATTTCCTCGTTTAGCAATCCAGGCGATCCGATCTCTCAGTGAGAGTGAAATCAATCCCAGCCGAGTTTGGAGATCGAGTCGAGCGTCAGTGCAGATCATCTGCTGAACGCGGTACCATTTCGATCGAGCGAGAATCAAAATATCTAATTGTAATCCTACTGTAGACTGTTGCTGTTGGCGGAAAGCCCGCTCCTCTGAAGCATCATCTTGCCACATTTGCCATAACTCTGCTGCTGGCTCATATCGTAGAGTATAGCCTTCAGGGATTTCATACTTTTGATAGCGCATGAATCCACGTTCGGCATTAGTAGGATCGATCGGAATAAACTGGCATTCAATAATGATATTTTGAATTATTTCTGAATACTTACTATCCTTTTTGACCAGGATGTAGTGAAACTTCTCTGCTAATTTGTGGATAGCGATTAATTCATTATTTGGAGTGGATAATTGCAATGAATTATGAGCATAGTCGATCCGAAGATTTTGATTTGCCACTAGACGTTTCTTACCTTGTGCAAATCTCCAGATCATTGCGGAATCGCTGACCTCGGTTGGATTTTCTTGCTCCTCACCAAATCGCTCGCGTTCCACATTAATCTGTGATAGCTGTTGAGGTAAAGTATTGGAGCTTGAATCTTCAGAGTAAGTATTCACCATCATTTATTTTAGTCACTTGCGCGATTGTAACTTGAGTTGAAATTTAAAATCTTAATTGAAAAAGATCGGGTCGAAATTAGCACATTCAACCCACTTGGCTAGTTAGATGAACTGGGAAGTGAGGGATAGATATTTGCACATACTACACGTTCGATCGCCGCACCAAGCCGACGATGACTCGACAGGTCCGCTCGATTTAGCTGTAATTAGCTACCCCTATAGAGTACCCAAGATCGTTCTGGCTATTAAACTACCAAATCATTTGATGAGCAAAGCCGCTCTAAGAAAGGAGCGAGTCATAAATTTCGGCAGCCAGTACCCCCCAATCTCAAAAGTGACGATCGACAATTCTCATGGTTAAAACCCTTTCAAGCAAATCGTCACAGCTAAATGCACCAATCGGATCTAAAAAATGTATCGGAATTGATATGTATTGCCCAAATTTGGTCATAAACTATAGGGTAGTATTTAAAAATGACCAAATTAAAACCGCAGGACGTAGGTAGTTACAGTCTTGTAGTCAAAAAATATAGTGTGAGGAACAGCATTAAGACAATGACGAACCTATTATCAAAAAATTTCCTATCCCCGATCGTCTTTGGAATGATTGTTTGGGTTGCTGGTGCCTATGCTGCCGCAGCGGCTCCCAACGGTAATGGCTATACAGCCGTAACTCAATCGGTAGCTAATCCAGGAGCTTCTAAAGTCACCAATTCTGTGGCTGCTGTCAGCACTGAAGCTACCGCCGAGCAGATCGAAGAAGCTACACAAGCTACAGAAATTCAGCCTGGTAGCTGGGCTTATCAATCGCTTCAGGCTCTAACCGCCAAATATAGCTGTGGCAATACACCTACAGGCAATAAAGTTTTATCTCGTGAAGAATTTGCAACTAGCCTCAATGGCTGTGTCCAATCGATCGAGCAATTAGTTGCTAAAAGACCTCGTAGAACGATTAAAAAAAGAACACGCCCAGCAGTTCCCTCAATGGTTGCACCTCCAGCAGCAGCTCCCGAAATTCTCGCACCGCCACCAGCACCCGCAATTATTGAGCCACCTGCTCCAGTTGAAGCTCCAGAAGAAGCGGTTTCTCAGCAGGATCTCGACAGACTAAAAGGACTAGTTCAATCTTTCAGTGCCGAGCTTCAAGGTGTAGACACTCGCCTCCAAGTTGCCGAAGATAAGGTAACTAAACTCCAAGCACAGAGCTTTTCCACTACTACTAAGTTAAATGGTGAAGTAATTTTTAGTGTCAGTGGTTACGGTGGTAGCGGTACTGCTGTTGGTACAAACAGTAGAAATACGACTATCTTCGGCGATCGTATCCGTCTCAACCTCGATACTAGCTTTACTGGCAAGGATCGGCTCAGAACCCGACTACAGTCCCGAAACCTGACTCAGTTTGACTCTGCTGTTACAGGGACTAACATGACTCGGTTGGGCTACGACGGGGATAGTTTAAATAATACTAGTGTTTCAAAGCTGCAATATACTTATCCCCTCAGTCCTCAAACAACAGTCATTGCTGAGACTGTCGGTAGTGAGTTCAATGACAACATCTATACTTTCAACCCAATTCTCGAAAGCTCCGGTACGGGAGCACTTTCTCGATATGGTCGCTTCAACCCTGTTTACAGACTGAGTAATGATGGTGCATCCCTCACCGTAGATCATAAGTTTAGTAACCAATTAGGTCTGGCATTAGCTTATGGAGTTCCAGGCAACAACAGAGTCGCTAACCCCGCGCAGACTAATACTGGTGGTGGCTTATTTGGCGGATCTAATGTCATCCTTAGTCAGTTAACTTTCCGTCCGACTGAAGATCTCAATCTGGGTCTAATCTACGCTCGTTCCTATCATGCCGATGGTAGTAATCTATCTGGCGGAACTGGAAGTACTGCGGCAAATAACCCCTTTGCTGGAGCACCAACTTCAGCAAATAACTACTCATTCCTAGCTAGCTATAAACTCAGTCCCAATTTTATTTTCTCAGGTTGGGCAGGTTTTACAGAAGCTACTCGTGAAGCAACTGGTGGTGGTAATGCAAGTAGTAGTAACTATGCTGTTTCATTAGCTTTCCCCGATTTAGGTCAAAAGGGTAATGCCTTGGCGTTTGTGCTTGGTATACCACCAAAACTTAATTCGCGGAGTACTACTCTAACGACTACCAATCCAGATACTTCCTATCATCTTGAAGCTTTGTACAAGGTCAAGTTGAGTGATAACGTGACCATTACTCCTGGCATCATCTTCATCACCAATCCCGAGCATAATCGGAATAACCCCACTGAGTATGTTGGTAGTATCCGAACAACCTTCAAGTTCTAACTGATTGTTTAGTGCAGGTTTCCAGTCTTTAGAATAGGCAAAAAAGGGGAGAGCAAACATGGCTTTCCCCTTTTTTGAATGGTTTAAGATTCTTTGCGACTGCCTCAGAAGCCTCTGCTCTGGAGCTACAAGCTAGCCGAATCGAGCTGCTCTAGCTAAATCTATTTATCATTTAGTTTGACTTTAAACTGTCAACCATCATACAGAAATGAAAGCATTAACCCACTAGGATGTGGCTGGCATTGCCAGTATAGTTACAACATCAAAGTGTGAGGAAAAGCTCAATCGAATGGTAAAGTCGTTATCAAAAAATATTTTATCTCCAATCCTAATTGGTATCGCTGTTTTGATTGCTGGTGGATCTTTTGCCAGTGCCAATGAATCTACCCCCGTTACTAACTCCCTTACGACCGAAGAGATCGAAGCCACACAAGCGATCGAGATTAAACCAGGGGACTGGGCTTATCAAACGCTCCAAGCTTTGGGCACAAAATACAATTGTGGCAATACCCCTACAGGTACCCAAACTTTATCTCGCGAACAATTTGCCACTAGTCTCAATAGCTGCGTTCAATCGATCGAGCAACTAGTCGCCAAAAAGCCACGCAAATCCATAAAGAAAAGGCGACCCACTCCACCATCGATGGTCGCACCAGCTCCTGAGATGGCACCAGCACCACCACCAGCACCATTGCCAGTTGTGCCACCTGCTCCCGTAGAGCCAGAAGTTTCTCAACAGGATCTCGACAGACTCAAACAATTAGTTCAATCTTTCAGTACTGAGCTTCAAGCTGTCGATGGTCGCATTCAAGTTGTCGATGATAAAGTCACCAAGCTCCAAGCTCAAAGCTTTTCAACTACTACCAAGCTGGTTGGCGAGGCAATTTTTGCAGTTAGTGGTTTGGCAGGTGGCCCAAGTAATGCAACACGTAATACGATTTTTTCCGATCGCGTGCGACTCAATTTCCGGAGTAGCTTTACAGGCAAAGACTTACTCCTAGTTCGCTTACAATCGCGTAATAGCAACAGTTTTGCAGGAGCAGTGGCAACATCGCCTTCCCGTACCAACATGACGCGGTTAGGATTTGAAGGTAGTGATGACAACAATACAACCCTTCATAGATTGCAGTATCAACTTCCCATAGCTTCAACAACTAAGCTATTTGTAGAAGCAGTAGGTAGTGAGTTTAACGATAACTACTACACTTTTAACCCCGAGCATCAAGCTGCTGGGACTGGTTCGGTCACAAGATTTGGACGATTCAACCCTGTCTATCGTCTCAGCAATGAAGGTGCAGGTATTGGTGTCGATCATAAATTTAGCCCTGGTGTAGGTTTAGTCTTGAGTTACGCAGTACCTCGTGTGCCTAATCCTGCGATTCCAGGGGCACTCCCAGCAGCAATCTCTACAGCTCCTGAAACTGTTAATAATCCAGCTAGTGGTAATGGATTATTCAATGGTTCTAACGTGCTGTTTTCTCAACTGACATTAAAACCATCTGATGATGTCAGCCTGGGCTTAATTTATGCTCGTTCTTATCATTCTGCTGGTACCAATATTTCTGGTGCTACTGGCAGTAACATCGCCAATAACCCTTTTAACTCGACTGGTCTAGTAGTAGTCCCAACTTCAGCCAACCACTACGCATTAACTGGTAGCGTCAATCTCTCCCCAAGTCTGATTTTATCAGCGTGGGGTGGTTTGACTCAAGCACGTCAGGAGACAGCAGCAGGTAATAGTGCGGATATCTGGAACTATGCAGCAACATTGGCTGTCAAGGACTTTGCTTCCAAAGGAAGTACATTAGGCTTTGTGGTTGGGATGCAGCCTAAAGTAACTGGTAATAGTTTCTTCAATGCTAATAATACTCGTCGTGTAGATGCCGATACTAGTCTACACATCGAAGCTTTTTATAAGTACAAGGTTAGTGATAATCTCTTCATTACACCTGGATTGTTGTTGTTAACCAACCCCGAACACAATGCGGCTAACCCCACAGAATATCTCGGTACGATTCGGACGACCTTTGTATTCTAATTTATACTACTAATTAAAGATCGAGGGTACCGATGATGGGTACCCTTTCTTGTGTCTTGAATCTAATAGTAGCAATCGATCGCTATTTACTGTTTACTAATAATTGGTAGTTGATAATTGACAACAAAATAACTGATGAAACGACGAGATATATTACTTGGAGCATCCAGCCTCGCTACAGCCGCGATCGTGGCTAACTCCCAGCTAAGTACAGCCAAACAACCAGATTCTAAAACTACTGCGGTAACGCCAACTGATAATGTGGGAAAAAATATCCAGATCGCCAAGGATTTACCAGGTTACTATGTTACCCCAGCAGGGACGGGTAAATTTCCCGCAGTAATTGTCCTGATGGAAGCTTTTGGTTTAAATAACTGGTGTAAGAGTATTTGCAACAGGTTGGCACAGTCAGGATTTGCGGCTATTGCTCCTGACTTTTATCGTGGTACTACTTATGAGTATACAGATGTGGCGGGCGCGATCGGCAAGCTAAAATCTCTCAACGACGATGCCATCATGGGTGATGTCGGTAAAAGTCTCGATTTCCTGGCGGGGAGATCTGAAATCAATGCCAATGGAATTGGCGTAATTGGCTTTTGTATGGGCGGAAGATACGCCTTCCTGACTAACGCTGTCTATCCCACCAAAATCAAAGCGGCGATCTCCTTTTACGGTGGTGGTATCGATGCCACCGCAGGTAATCCACTAGGGCAAAAATCGATCCTCGATCGCAGCCCCGCAATGCAATCGCCAATCATGCTCGTGTATGGTAGTGAAGACCAACTTATCGCCGCTGACGAGCATGGTAGAGTTGCTGCGGCTCTATCCAAAGCCAAGAAACGCTATATTCTCAATCTTTTCCCTAAAGCCGGACACGGTTTCATGAGCGACAGGCGAGAAAATTATGCTCCTGAAGCCGCAGCCGAAGCTTGGATGATGACGACGGGATTCTTTAGTCAAAATCTCAAGCCGAAGAAGTTAAAGTCGTAGATCTGCCCTCATCCCCAGCTCTTCTGTCTTGTCAACTACCCACCGCTAATTGCTTCGCCTGACGGCTTGCAATATAGCGGGGGCTTGTAATAGCCCTGATATGTTCTTGCAAGTTGCAAGACAATATCGAAACTTCGAGCGCATTGACTGGCACTCCAAGAGCAGCAATATTCAAGCTGCCATTTGAATCAGCATCACCAACAAAACCACAATGACCGCACTTAAATCTTTTACCAGAACGATAAGACTGCCCTTTGGCGGGGTGGATGTGCAAGCATTTGTGGCACATCTGGGAAGTGTAGCGCGGGTTAACTACCACTAGACCTGTCCGGAAATTTTAAAGCGTTGCCAGACTAGGTTTGCGCTCGATGGCGATCGGAAAATTTTAATCTGTAGTTAAGAGCTTTAAGCCAACAAAGCTAATTCTTATCGATTTACCAAGAAAAATATGAATCTTCTAAATTAATGTTAAGAGCTTTAATAGCTTACGGCGATTAAGTCACGCGATCGATTTATATTCCGAACAGGTCTAATGAAATTGCGACTCTACCAGTGTTTCACCTTTATGATATTCAAGATGTCATCCATTCTAGTAGCGATGGACAGCGGATGGAAACCCAAATCGATACTATTAATGCCCGATATTCACCCAAATATTTTGGTCTTCAGAAAGGCGTAAGTGCTTATACCTTGGTGGCTAATCATGTACCGATTAACGCCAAGATTATTGGGACTCATGAGCATGAAAGCCATTACGTTTTCGACTTGATCCACAATAATACTTCGGATATCAAACCGGAGCGACATTCCACCGATACACATGGTACCAATCAGGTTAATTTCTGGATCTTGCACGCATTTGGCTATCATTTTGCACCCCGTTATCGGGATTTACACAAGAAAATGGGTGGATTGGTTGGAGCTAGACACCCGAATGAATATAGCGATTTTTTAATCAAACCCGTTCGCAAAATCTATCGGGAGTTAATCGAACAAGAATGGCCAAATATTCAGCGGATTATGGCTTCATTGGCACAGAAAGATGTGACGCAGGCAACGATTGTGAGAAAGCTAGCCAGCTATGTACGGCAGAACCAAACTAAAAAGACTTTACAGCACTTTCCTTAATCATGAGGTACAGTAGCAGCAGTTAGCAAACCAATTTCGCAGATGTAGAGGATTAATAAGTTGTAAAGCAACAGAAATCAAAGTATCAACCATTTTAGTAGTCTTAGGGGAAAATGTTCTGAGAAAAGTTTTGAGCTGTGACCACCAGTGTTCAATAGGATTAAAATCGGGTGAGTAAGGAGAAAGATTAATAACACTAGCACCAACAGCTTCAATGAGAGGAGTAATTTCACTAATAGCGTGAGCAGACAGATTATCCATGATGACAACTGCACCTGTCCATAATTGAGGAACTAACAATTTCTCGATAAATACATAAAAAGCATTACTATCCATTGACTTGTCTAGTGTCATTACAGCCAAGACTTTACTAATACTAATAGCACCAATGACAGTAACTTTTTCACATCGGTAAAATGGCTTTAAGTCATAGACTCTAGTTCCTTTTTCACTACGAGCATGATGGCGCATCAATCCAAGTAGCACTCCAGTTTCATCCAAAAACACCATGTTTTCAGGCTCTATATCTCGGACTTTTTCCCAGTATTCACATCTGAGTAGCTGAACTCTATCTGTCGCGGCTTGGCTACTCCTGACCGTTTTTTTTAAGAGTTAGATTTAATTTTTGCAATTCTCGGCACATCATACTAGAACTCACTAGTTGATCCTGTGATTCCAGCCAATACTCACAATATTGGGCTAGTGTTGCATCTGGATACTTTTCTACCAATGCAATAAGTTGAGTCGAAGAATCTGCTAATACTGCTTTTTTTATTGTACCTTGCTTCCACGGATTGACGTGTCCTTCCTGTTGATGCTGTCTCAACATTTTTTGGACAAAACCTTTGCCAACACCAAAATTTACAGCTAATTTTCTAACGAAAATATTTCCTAAATGATAAGTGTTAACTACTTTTTCTCTCAGATCGACAGAATATGGCTTCATCGTAATAATTTATTATCCTATTCATACTGTATCTCATGTTGATGGAAAAAGCTGTATGGGAGTTGGAGAATATTTGTCGGACGTTGTACATCTTGGACTTTATTGATGATGTGACGTTACGACAGACTGTGCAAAAAGCACTCAACCGTGGAGAAGCTTATCATCGGTTTCGACGGGCGGTAGCTTATGTCAATGGTGGGAAATTTCGGGTGAAAACTGAGGGCGAGCAGCAGATCTGGAACGAATGTTCGCGGCTGATCTCTAATGCGGTCATTTACTACAATACGTTGCTGTTATCGCGGGTCTACGAGCAGAAACAGGCGGCTGACGACCAAGAGGCACTAGCGATTATTACAGACATTTCTCCCGTAGCATGGCAGCATATCAATCTGTTTGGGACATTTGAGTTCAGTCCATCCACATCACAGGTCGATATTGATGCTTTGGTTGTTCGCTATGCTGACCCGACTTACTGGCATCAAGCGATCCAAGCTGAAGCCGAACCTAATCTTGTCTGAAAAGCATGACTAGCAATGCTTTGAAACGTACTTGTACATTTTTGGCGCGTTGGGCTATTTTAGCCTAGATCGATATAGATCGAGATCCAGAACCATTTCGATCTCATTTGGTTAAAAAGTTGCAGTGTCTGGAACTCAGGTAATTAATTAGCTAACTCTATCAAAATTATGTTTTTTGAAACTGTCTTGGTGTATAGGTTTCAGAAATTAAGGATCGACTTAATCTCGGATCTCGATCTATTTCGATCTCTACACTGGCTAAAGATAGAGTTCCGTCGAAATAGATCGATCTCTCGATCTATTTCGATCTCATCTGATGAAATCGTTACTGGGATTGGCAATTAGGCGATCGAGTTCGCTCGATCGAAGCTGTGTTTTCTGAAACTGTCTTGGTGTATGAGTTGTAGGAATTGAGGATCGATTTAGTTTCGGATCTCGATCTATTTCGATCTCTACACACATTCAGTTGTTCGAATCGCCATGCACGAAACCCTACTCCACCATTGGGTTAAGCCGTGACTTGCTCTTTTACTTCTTGTTCCAGAACTGACATTTGAGCATTCCAGAAATCAACCCATAAATCACAGTAGCGTTCGCACAGATCTGTGATTCTTGCGTATTCAGTTGGCGAAATAGCCTGCATGAGTACATACCACAAATCATCTTCATGAGTATCATCATCTGCTTCTGCTTGCAGATCGTCACTCGCACCGTGATTAAGGTAATATCCTGTGCCAGTTTCTATGCCGACAACTTTAGCATTCTCTCGTAGTGACGCACTAAAGAGAACGACAACCCGTTCGGCGACAGCAAGCAAAGCAACAACTGAGGCAAAATCGCCGTAGGCATCCTCTAAAAATCCGCGCACACGATCTGCTTGTGGACTGTAAGCATAGGTTGTTCGCTCATTTACACTAATGCCGAACTCATCAAGAACCCTTTCATACAGAGGATAGTGCGCTTCTAACGGATTACCTCGATAGTAGCCATCTCGGTCAATTCCGGGCTTAAATCCAAACTCATCGAGCGTGTTTAAAGTCAGTAGAAATCTGGCGTACATCTTCGTTCCTGGTGCCAATTTCCGTTCGAGCTGACGACTCTGGACTTGCGCCATCAATAGAGCATCTGTGAAAATTTGGACGATCGCGTGGCGATAATCTAAGTGAATTTTCTGCATTGCATCGAACCCAAAAGAGCCTCGATTCAAAGCTTGGATCGTAGAATGCTCCGCAATTGGATGCTGTTGTAAACCATCACGACAGCGAGTAACAAACTGTTGATTTTCCAACCATAAATCGTTTGATACCGAATTTCTAAGTAAATCTCTGGCAATTTGACGAGGATTGTTAAATTGTGTAATCATTACTTCTCCTTATATTACAATCTTGGTAAGAACTGAGAAGCTAATCAATCAACTCTCCGTCGCTCGAAGACTTGCCTTTTGAACGGCGAGCAGTTTGTGTAGATTGTATAGAACACATCTAAGATCTTTTTAGGTGTTAGTTCAAATAGTTGAGCGACTCGATAGTTACTGGTAAGATGGGCTGGTTTACGCTAGCCAATGTGGATGTTACTATTTGAGATCGAACGAACCCGCTCTTCCTGACTAAATCTCAAATCGGTTTTACAAGTCGGGTATGGAGATTTATTTTTACTAAAGTAACTGATTCACATGTAGCATAGGACAGATCGGGTTTATTGTCAACCTCGATCGAGAAAAGCTTTGCTAGCAACATTTTCAAGGCAACAAACCACATATTCCCACATATTTTTGTTCGCCAATCACCTCGCAGGATGAGTTAAAACCATTATCACCTAATTTTCCATACAGATCTGTGCGCTAATTTACATTAAAATTAAGATATAGATATTCATATAGGATTTAGATAATTGGTATGGCAAAGCAGCCTCGTGACCATCTTGTTAGCGTAGCACTCAAGCTATTTCACCAATACGGCTTTCATGCTACAGGTATTGACAAAATTTTGGCTGAATCGGGTGTTGCAAAAAACACCCTTTATCGACATTTCAAGTCGAAAGACGAACTTATTCTGGCCAGCCTGCGAAAACGGGATGAAGAATTTCGGAACTGGCTGATGCGGGAAGTTGAGAGCCGTAACAATGCCGTTGGGAGATTACTGGCTGTGTTTGACGTATATGAGGAATGGTCTAGAAATTCAGCATTTTTCGGCTGTATGTTTATAAATGCCTGTGCTGAGTTTCCCGACTTCGATTCACCAATTCATACTTTTTGCAAGGAACATAAACGCTTAGTCACCAGATATATCCAAGATTTAGCAAACACTGCGAATAGGAATGTATTAGCCTCAGGACATTTAGCAGCTTATTGGATGCTGCTGATTGATGGTGCAATTGTCTCAACTCAGGTGAGTAATAATCCTCTCGCATTTCAACAAGCAAAAGCAGCAGCCAAAAATTTACTCAACGTTAAAATTGATACAGAAGACAGATAGAATCTATCAGAGCTAACTCTTTGTAGAACAAGTTGAACTTTAGACTGGCGCATTACGACATACCCCTCTTCTGTCACTCTCCGAGAGGTAAAATAGAAGAAGGAGGATAAAAAAGTCCCAAACAGGAGGCGAGCAAATGGATGTAGAAGCGCAAATTCTCAAACACTTAGCCAGAGACGCTAGGGGAAGTATTTCATTTATTAATGAATATGGTAGCGGATATAAGGATTTGTTCGCCGAAGTCAGAAGTTATGAATGTTTTAAAGATTTAAATTTGGGAATGATCACAACAATTAAAAGAAAATCATTACCAGAGATTGGTAAAGTAGTCGGAGTAAATTCAGCACAAGCATTACATCATTTCATAGCTAAGTCGCCATGGTCAGTTGAAAAATTCCGAGGCAGAAGAATAGAAAAAACGTTAGCAGCGGTAAAAGGAAAAGCGATAAAAGTAATAATCGATGAAACAGGAGATAGAAAGAAGGGTAATAAAACTGACTATGTAGCTAGACAATATTTAGGAAGTGTTGGCAAAGTAGATCGAGGGATGGTGTCAGTTAATGCTTATGGAGTATATCAAAATATCACCTTTCCTCTAATTTGGAAGATATTCAAACCACGGGGAACATTAAAAGCGGAAGACAGCTATCAAACAAAAATAGAATTAGCGCAAGAAATTATCACAGAGCTAGTAGAGTTCGGATTTAATATCGAGCTAGTATTGGCAGATAGTTTATATGGAGAAAGTAGCAATTTTATTCAAACACTAGAGCAGTATCACTTATCATACATTGTATCACTTAGAAGCAATCATGGGGTGTGGCTTCTGCCAGGGCAGCAGGTTAGAGCAAATAAATGGCATGAATTTACAAGAGTTTTTAGCGATGAAACTACAGAAGTCAGATTCAGCCGAGAAATAATTTATGGCAAGCGTAGAGCAATTACCTACTGGGAAGTCACCACAGATCCACAAACACTACCAGAAAATTCCACATCATTTGTGATGACTAATCTTCAAGGCAAGATTGGTAAGACAGTTGGCAATCTCTATGGAAGTAGAACCTGGGTAGAATATGGATTTAGACAAGTCAAACAAGAATTAGGGTGGACAGATTATCGATTTACCAAGTTTGAGCAGATTGAGAAATGGTGGGAACTAATTTATGCGGCTTATCTAATGGTGAGCCTAAGCTCTCCAGCTTTCTTAGCTATCCAAGAATCATCAGTCGTTCATATGTCTGTGGCATCCTCTCCTAATTTCTCAAATCATCAAGATTGGAATCATGCTAGCGGCTGGAAGAACTGTTTAAATAATTTGCGACTAATCATTCAACCTGTTATTTTGCTCTGGATGATTTATCCTTGGATTAAGGTTTTCCCTAATCGAGACTTATTACTTGGTTTTCACCGATTAATTGCTATCGTTAATCAATTTTATTTTGGTTGTAATTCTAGCTGAATATTTGTTTTACTTTTCGGAGAGTGACAGAAGAGGGTTACTTAAAAATGGGGTTTAGAAGATTTTGCGATCCGAACATCACTCGACTCGGCTGCTTGAATTATCTCCAACAGCATCTCCAAAATTGGCTGTCGTAACTCCTGATTTGGCAGTCCGATTCCAAATAGATCGCTAGTTCCCAACCCATCTGCTGCTAATCTCACCAGATTTGCACGGACGGGATCGAGTCCACTGACTTGAAATTTTTGCTGCCAATCATCAAATCGACTTTGGACGGGTTTCAATAATTCTGGATTGAGGGTCACTGCTGAAAGCAAGTTCCCAACTAGAGTCGTAGGTAAATTAGTGTAGTTAAACGTTGCTTTGACATAAGCCTTGAGCCATCGTCCAGGTGAGTCGGGGGTATCGTCCAAATCGAGTTCGTGGGCGATCGCGGTGTCAAAATCATCCATGAGATATTGGATGATGTTAATTACAAGTGCTTCTTTCGAGGCGAAATGATACAGCAACCCACCTTTACTAACTTGTGCTTCCTTGGCAACGGCATCGAGTGTCAGCCTCTCGATGCCCTGATTTTGAATGACATCGATCGCGGCGGCTACAAGCCGCGATCGAGTTGCAGCCGCAGATTGAGATTTACGAGTTTTTCCCACCTGCTGGGGAACGGATGTTTTATCAATAACCATTAGTTTTGAGGGATTTGAGATCGATCGTTGCACCTGTAAAAGACATACGGATATCTTCACTATACCATCTGGACGGTTAAAATTGATAATAAACCGTCCAGACGGTATAATTAAAGAATCCCTAGTTTCAATCTGCTAGCTATGAAGATTCAGTTCTTGTCGAAACCCTCTAATCGGTGGGTGCTTGGATTAGCAATTGCCGCAGCCATATTGACAGCCGGAATCGGATATTACGGCATATCTCAGTTTAGTCAGGGCACCCCACCTCCAGCCAAAGAGCAGTCTAAAGCCGCAGTACCGCAAGTGGTCGCCCTGGGGCAGCTAGAACCCCAAACCGAAGTTACTAAAGTTTCGGTACCTGCGGCGTTGAGTAACGATCGCGTGGCGCAACTCTTTGTTAAACGGGGAGATCGAGTCAAAGCTGGACAAACAATTGCTATTTTAAGTAGTCGCGATCGCTTGAAAGGATTGCTAGCTGAAGCCAAAGAACAAGTAAATCTAGCTCGATCGGAACTAGCCCAAGTCAGAGCGGGTGCCAAAACTGGAGAAATTAACTCTCAAAAAGCGGAAATTGCTCGCATTCAAGCACAATCATTAGGGGAAGAAAGAGCGCAGGGGGAATCTTTAGCAAGGTTAGAAGCGCAATGGTTGGGGGATCGAAACTCACAGCAAGCTGCTTTAGCAGGATTGGAAGTACAGTTGGCTGGAGACATCCAAGTTCAATCAGCAACAATTAAAAAACTCACAGCAGAGTTGAATAATGCCCGCGTAGAATTACGGCGTTATCAGCAGTTATATACAGCAGGTGCGCTCTCTCAATCGCAGTATGCTACTAAGCGTTTAAATGTCGATACGGCGATCGAACAATTAAATGAAGCTCAGGCTGGATTAGCGAGAACTAAAACAACTGGAGATCGCAAAATTAGTGAGGCCAAAGCAAATTTACAGAGAACGGTCGCGACAGGAAGTAAGCAAATTAGTGAAGCCAAAGTTGTGTTAAACCGGATTCGATCGACTAGTGTCCAACAAGTTAATTCAGCTCAAGGTATTCTCAGCAAAATTTCTGAAGTCCGTCCGGTGGATGTCAAGACGGCACAAGCCAAAGTAAACCAAATGATCGCGGTGGCAAAGCGAGTCGAAACCGAACTAGATCAGGCATATGTCAAATCCCCCAGTGCAGGTCAAATTTTAGAGATCTTTGCCAAGCCAGGAGAAGTAGTCAAAGATAATGGGTTGGTTAATCTAGGGCAAACCGATCGAATGCAGGTCGCAGCCGAAGTTGACCAAGGTGACATTCAAAAAATTCGCTTAGGGCAATCGGTACTGATTACGAGCGAAGCTTTTGCAGGAGAACTACGAGGTAAGGTTAGCGATCTGGGATTAGAAGTCAGCCGTCAAAGCACTTTCTCAAACCAACCAGGGGAAAACCTCGATCGTCGAGTGGTCAAAGTCAGAATTCATATCGATCCAGCGGATAGCCAAAAGGTTGCCAGTTTAACCAACTTGCAAGTACAAGTGGCAATTCAACTATAATCCACCCAGCTATTTTGTCTCACCAATTGCTATGTTTCGCAAATTTTTTCGGAAAACACCCTTAGCATGGCTACAACTCAAACGCGAGCCAACTCGTCTGGCTGTCGCCCTGGCGGGGATTGCTTTTGCTGATATTTTAATTTTCTTTCAATTGGGTCTAGCTGAAGGACTGTTTGATTCCGTAACCAAGCCTTATAGTGTGCTGCAAGGGGATTTATTTCTGATTAATCCTTTGTTTGAAAGTTTGAGTGTAGTGAGAAGTTTTCCCAGACAGCAACTCTATCAAGCGGCGGGATCGAAAGAGGTTCGCTCGATTAATTATATGTACATCGACCAAGGGCGATGGCGCAATCCACAAACGTTAAAAAATCAGTCAACGATGGTGTTTGCCATTAATCCCAACAATTCGGCAATCTCGCTGCCAGAAGTACGATCTCATCTAGGGCAACTCAAGTTACTAAATCGGATCTTATACGATCGCACCGGAAATGTAGAATTATTTGGTAATATTCTCGAACCTTTACAGCAATCTGGTTCCGTACCGATCCAGTTCAATAACATCCAAGCCAAAGTAATTGGAACGTTTGTGATGGGTGCTTCATTTTCCGCCAATGGCAATGTAATTACTAGTCACTCAACCTTTTTACGGCTGTTCCCAGAGCGCAAAGCCAGCGAGATTGATGTAGGCATCATTACGCTCAAACCTGGAACGAGCACCGAACAAGCTCAATCAGCAATTCAATTGCGGGTTAAGGATGTCTTAGTCTTAACTCATGCAGAATTCATCGACCATGAAAAAAAATATTGGCAGGTGAATAGTCCGATTGGATTCTTGTTTGGTTTTGGTGCGGTAATTGGCTTTATCGTCGGCACTGTGATTGTTTACCAAATTCTCTATTCAGATGTTTCCGACCATTTGCCAGAATATGCCACTCTCAAAGCAATGGGGTATAGCGATGCTTACCTCATGAGTGTTCTTATTCAAGAGTCATTAATTATGGCAGTTTTAGGATTTATTCCAGGCTTCTTAGTAGCATTAGGATTATATTCACTTGCTACTTCGGTGACATTTATTCCGATCTTGATGAGTGTCAATCGAGCAATTTTAGTACTAATTTTAACGATTGTTATGTGTATTGTTTCTGGTGGAATTGCGATCCAAAAACTGCAATCAGCCGATCCTGCCGATATTTTCTAACCTTAATATGCATACTTTACTTGTATCTCTAGTGGCGATCGCCGCTCTCGATAGCCTCAACCCAACGGCGACCGCCTTGCAAATTTATCTGCTGAGTACGCCTAAGCCTATTGCCCGCTCGATATCGTTTATTTTCGGTGTATTTTTAGCCTATTGGACTGCGGGATTATTAATGATTTTAGGTTTGGGGCAACTGATGAGGACAGCGATCTCCGCTGTAGATTTTGCCTTATCTGAATCATACCTTTATGGAATTCAGTTGCTGATCGGTATAGTTCTATCGGTTGTGGGTTTTACGCTCAAAACCTCAACTCAGCCAAGTCAAAAAAAACATCCTCAAAAGTTAACAATAGAGCGAACTTTTTTATTAGGACTGGCAGTGACAATTTGGGAGTTTCCGACTGCATTACCTTATTTAGCGGCGATCGAACAAATTACACGAGCCAAGTTGGATCTGTTCGGCATTATGAGTATTTTGGGAGTTTATAACCTGATATTTGTGTTGCCATTAATCATTTTGCTGGGCATTTATATTGTATTTCATCAAGAAAGTGCAATATTACTCCATCGTATCAATCGGGCAATTGCGATTTGGTCGCCCAAGATTCTCCGCATTTTACTACTAGGGCTTGGACTCTTATTAATTGCCGATAGTCTTGCCTATTGTTTTGGTCATTCTTTTCTCAAATTATCACGATTCCAATGAATTTATTATTATCCTCCACTAAAATAACCGAGCCTGTAATTTCTGCCCGAAACCTCAATCATTATTTTGGTGAAGGCAAACTCAAAAAACAGGTATTATTTGATATCAATTTAGACATTTGTGCGGGTGAGATTGTAATCATGACTGGACCTTCTGGTTCTGGAAAAACAACTTTGCTCACATTGGCGGGTGGTTTGCGATCTGCACAAGAAGGTAGCTTGAAAATCCTCGATCGAGAGTTACGGGATGCTAATAAGCAGGATTTGACAAAGCTGCGGAGTAATATTGGTTATATTTTCCAGGCACATAATCTCCTGACCTTTTTGACTGCCAAACAAAATGTGCGGATGTCGCTAGAGTTACACGATCGCTTCTTGGAGAGAGATTTAGATGCTATGGCCATTGAAATTTTGACAACTGTGGGTTTAGAACAACGCGCCGATTATTATGCCGATAGTTTATCTGGTGGGCAAAAACAACGGGTGGCGATCGCTCGTGCCCTAGTAAGCCGCCCTAAAATTGTTCTAGCCGATGAACCTACTGCGGCTCTCGACAAAAAATCAGGACGAGATGCCGTGGAACTGATGCAAAAATTGGCTAAGGAGCAAAACTGTACCATTCTGCTGGTAACTCACGATAACCGAATTCTCGATATTGCCGATCGGATCGTTTATATGGAAGACGGACGTTTAATAGATGAGCCTCAAACGTCTCGATCTTGATGAAATTGCTACTGATTGTGACATACTCTCCTACCAACCTGGCTCTCCTGACTGGCAAGGAGAGATATTTTTTTCACGATTGTCAAATTTGTAATATATTCATACTAAATTTTGGTGCCGATAATGGCACAGAATTTATGTAATACTGGATCCTTCCATCCTCTAGTGAAATATTCATCTGCATAGCCAGTAAAAGCTTGCATAACGCTAGGAAAAAGCTTCGAGTCTAATGCGTTCATAAACTCACTATCAAGTACTTTCACTACATATTCAGCGACCTCATTGCTATTACTACAAGAGATTACTAGTTGCTCGTTCCAGGCATCTCTAACGTGAAAATGATGTTTCCGCAAGAGCTTAACCAGGTAATCTTTGTCTTTTGGTGAATTAAATATCGAATTTTTAATTAGGGCATCTGGGTAATCTATCAATACTTTCATAAAGATATCGGAAATATCTTTCAGTGAATCAGCTCGGTCGTCAATCAGTCCGATTAACCCCCCTGGCTTTAGCACTCTGTTTACTTCTTGAAGAAACTTGTCATGCTTCAGATGACAAAAGCCCCAAGCACAAACAATTCCGTCAATCGAATTATTTGCGATCTCATCTAAAAAAGGGAAAACATCAGATTGTACCAATTTGATATTCGCGAGATCTCCAGATATAGCTTTATTTTGAGTATATTGAAGCATACCAGAAGAACGGTTTACAGCAACCACCTTTCCTTTTTCGCCGACCTTTTGAGCGATCTGATAAATAAGTTCGCTAGTATTACTGGCTAGATCCAAAATATGCTGACCTTCTCGAATAGACAGCTTTGCCAGCATGTTTTCAATACTTTCTTTAGAGTATTGGGAATAGATATCATCAAAAGCAGTGCCTTGTTCGCAAACCACAGTTGAATCCGAGTTCCCTTTATTTAGCTTGAACATAACTGTTTTGGAAGCTAACTTGAGCAAATTAAATGGCTTCATCTTCAAGTTCCTATAAGAATGGAAATTTATATTTTATTCATTTACGTTAAGATCGACGGTGCAAAACCTTGGCGTTGGGTATTTTCGGTAATCGATCGCGGTTCGAGGAACTGCAACAGATAATCGCGCCAGCCAGCCTTAGAGCCAACGCTGCTGAGCTTGAAGCCGCCGAAGGGCTGTCGATCGACCAAAGCACCCGTAATCCCACGATTGATATAGAGATTGCCGACAGCAAATTCCGGGGAAGCCCGATCGATATGGGACGGAGTGCGGGAGTACAAGCCGCCCGTGAGCGCGAAATTGGTATCGTTGGCGATCTTTAATGCTTCATCGAAATTGGCCGCCTTAATGACCGCCAGCACGGGGCCGAAAATCTCCTCTTGCGCGATCGGACTGTGCGGCTCGACATCGCTAAAGATCGTCGGACTGACATAGAAACCACCGTCGGGTACGGGCATTTCTAAAGCAAGCTGGGCCGTTGCCTGACCCTGGGCGATGTACTCCCGGATCTTGGCTTGGGCATCGGCATCGATAACTGCACTGAGTTTGGTATCGGGCAGATGGGCAGCCCCCACAGTCAGCGATCGCGTGGCGGCAACTAAGCGAGCGAGGAAATTGTCATAAACTGGAGCTAGGACGATCGCGCGGGAGCAAGCCGAACATTTTTGTCCGGCAAATCCAAAGGTGGAATTCATCACGCCGACGACTGCCTGGTCGAGATCGGCACTCTCATCGACGATGATGGCATTTTTGCCACCCATTTCTGCGATGACCCGCTTGATGTGTTTTTGCTGGGGGCGGAGAATTGCCGCTTCAGCGATAATCTGACAACCGACTTGTTGCGATCCGGTGAAAGCAATTAGCGAAACTTCGGGATGTTTGACTAGGTGCGCGCCCACTGTCGAACCGATAGCAGGTAGGTAATTAAATACCCCCACAGGCAATCCGGCGGCTTGGAGGATTTCGGCAATTTTGGCACCGACGACTGATGATTGTTCGGCAGGTTTGAGAATGACTGTATTGCCAGCAGCGATCGCAGCGACACTCATCCCCATCGCGATCGCCAGCGGAAAGTTCCACGGGGAGATGACTACCACAACACCGCGCGGTTGATAGAGATAAGTATTATCTTCGCCAGGGAGATTGCGCTTTACACCCCCTTCGATCCGTTCCATTTCTTGGGCGTAATAGCGACAAAAATCGATCGCTTCGGATACTTCGGTATCGCTTTCTCGCACGGGTTTGGCAACTTCCCAAGTAATCCAAGCTGCGAGTTTGGCGCGGCGGGTTGCCATCAGATCTGCGGCTGTCCGCAGGATATTACCTCTGTGTTTGGCACTTAATTTCTGCCAGGTGGTAAAAGCGGATTTGGCAGCTTTGACGGCAGATTCAGCCTGCTCGATATTTGCTAGACCGATTTTACCAACGACTTGGCTGGAGTTAGCTGGATTGACTGATTCGAGATAGTTTTCCGTCGGCACAGCTCGACCGTTGACGATCGGTAGATAGATATTGCCAAATCGATCGAGAACTTGTGCCAGCGCGGCTTGGACGGCTGTGCGTTCGTCAGCGAGCGCACAATCTCGATCGCTGGCATTACTAAAGCCCTCAAAACTAATCGTTGCGGGTGTGCCGTCGTAATTGCGATCTCGATCGGTCATCACTGGTGCCGCTACTAGTTCCTTCATAGAGCGCGATTCACTGCCACTCATCCGCAGGAACGAACTATTGGCGGTATTTTCCAACAGTCGCCGAATTAAATAAGACATCCCAGGAATCAATTCGCCAAACGGACAATATACCCGCACGCGATAACCCATGCTGGAGATCGCTTTGGTAAATTTGTCGCCCATGCTATACAGACATTGCACTTCAAAGGCGCGGTGCGGGATGTTGAGAGTTTGGACGATCGCGATCGCTTTAGCCAAAGAACGTGCATTGTGAGAACCGATCGCGGCATACAGATATTGATGATTTTCTAACAGAATTTGCGTCAATCGCTCGTAATTAGCATCCGTGGAAACCTTATCAAAAAAGACGGGAACAGCCCAGCCTTGTTGATAAGCGTGAATTGTTTCCCGATCCCAATAAGCACCTTTTACTAACCTCACAGTAATGGGTTGACCGCGTTCTTTCGCCCAGGTGATTAAGTCAATTAAATCTCGTTCGCTATCGCGCAAATAGCCTTGTACAGTAATCCCGACATCTGTGCGATCGCGAAATTCTGGTTCTATTAATATCTGTTTGAGAATTTGTAATGTCAGCGATTTGAATTCATATTGCTCCATATCGATGTGAATACCGCAGCCTAATTCTTTGGCTTTTCGCAGGAGGATTCGCGCTGGTTCGCTGACTTTTTCGGTAGTTGTTACCGGATCGATCGGATCGAATTGTGAGTATAAAGCACTGAGTTTGACTGAAACTTGAACGCGCGGAAGTGCGATCTCTTCGGCGCGATCGATTTGTGCGATCGTTTCCCAATTTTTGGCGCGATCGGTTAAACCTGCCATTATCGCTAGATAGCGATCGACATAGCCTTGTGCTTCGGTTTCACTAATGACCGCTTCGCCGAGTAGATCCAATGTAAATGCCAATCGCTCGCGCCGCAATCGCTCGATCGTTTTACTCGCTGCTGCCAAATTTTCACCGCAGATATATCGCTTGGCGAGAGTGGCTACAGCGGTAGCTAGTGTCGTTGCTGCCGCCGTCGCAGTCATCGAGTGGGGATTGTCAGTGCTGAAGTTTAACAAAGAGCGTAAAGCTGGTACTTCGATCGCATCGCTAGCTAAATATTCTTGCATGTGTCGGGCAATTTCAGCTTTACTTTGCAATGCGGGCAAACAGTCAATCAGCCGCAATAACTGTACTCGTAAACCATCATTTTTCATCGTCCAAGCCATCAGCTTGTCATCGATCCGCAGTTCATCTTTAAGTTGGGATAATTTTGTCCAAATTGAATCTCGATCGGTGCCATTTAAAATTTGCTGGGCGATTTCCTGGGTCTGTAATTCGTACTTGTCAATCTCTATTAAATTAGTAAAATTGCGATCTAGTTGTTGGATCTGAATTACCATAAAGTTCATCCTTTAATTATAAATTTTCGGTATCAAAAGTAACAACTTTTTATTAATCTTCGTCAACAAACGTCGCTCGATCTAACTATTTAAAATCTCGAAATCGAAAACTTATCTTAGTTTAACCCAAGCCTCCAAAAGCTCAGAAGAAACCACAATACTTAACATTTAATACCAAATTATTCTCCTAATCGTTGGCGGAGAATGAATTCGGCGACCGCTAAATCCATCGGCGTAGTCACTTTCAAATTTGTTTCTTCTCCTTTAACGATTTGCACAGGCATCTGGCATTGTTCGAGTAAAGTAGCATCATCTGTGACTTTCCAACCTTGATTTCGCCCTTCAATATGGCATTGGAGTAGTTGCTCTAATTCAAATCCTTGGGGAGTTTGGGCTGCCCAAAGTTGGCTTCGATCTGGTGTATTAGTAACCAAATATGTCTCTTTCTGGACAATTTTGATAGTATCTTTGACCGGAATAGCTGCAATCAGACCCTGACAATGGAGAATTGCCTCGGCACATCGATCAAACAAATCTGGTGTTACTAAACACCTAGCTCCATCATGAATTAACACATGTTTCGCAGTTATTGGTAAGGACTGTAATCCGTTGTAGACTGAATCCTGACGAGTTTCTCCCCCGATAATAAAAAACACTGGTTTTGTCAGTGCTAGGTTTGCTATGATTTCCTGGAAATCAGAAAAATCCTCTGGTCGAGCAATCAATCCTATCCAATGAATGTGTACAGAAGCTTCTGCCGCCAGCAGTGTCCAGGCAATTAATGGTTTATTGAATAAAGTGAGCAGAAGTTTATTTTGACTACTTTTCATCCGGTGACCTACTCCAGCAGCGGGGATTAGTAAATACATCGGCTATTTTTCCAGTATAAACATCTTAAAATCTTTCCTACATGCACTTTGTTCGTGTGAGTTCGGGGCATTCGGTGGCTTAGACATGCCAACAAGAAACACGATCGACGATCGGATGTTCAGTTAGCAGATGTCACCAGTAAAACTACAGCATGAACGCCAATTCCCTCTTCTCTTCCGATCGATCCTAGTTTTTCATTTGTAGTTGCCTTAATGCTCACAGTGTCAACTTCGAGTTGCAGTGTACTTGCAAGTTGGGCACGTATTGTCTGGATATAAGGTTTGAGTTGCGGCTGCTCTGCTATTACTACAGAGTCAATGTTGCCGATCTGCCATCCTCGCTCCTTTATCAATCGATCTACGCGAGACAGTAACACCAAACTGTCAGCATCTGCCCACAGGGGATCGGTTGGTGGAAAGTAATGACCGATATCTCCCAAACTTAAAGCTCCCAACATCGCATCCATAATGGCGTGGGTCAATACATCAGCATCACTATGACCCAACAATCCCAATTCATGTGATATTTTCACCCCTCCTAGAATCAGAGGGCGACCTGCCACTAAGCGGTGGATATCATAACCGTTGCCTATCCTAATATTCATGAATTTGTTACCCAATAGTTAAAGTTTTTGCTCTATTGTCCATAGTTTGACTCGCCACCAAAACTTCCTGCCTAGCCCACCGATCTGCGGTAATAATGTCATCGAGACTTGGATCGGAGTGGTTATGAAGATGATAGCGATCGCACGCTTGTTCGATTAAATTTGGAATATCGATAAACTGGATTTTCTCGGCTAGGAACAGGGCTACAGCTTGCTCATTTGCGGCATTAAGTACTGCTGGCATAGAACCCCCAGCCCGACCTGCGGCGTAAGCTAGTTGTACGCAAGGATACTTTTGCAGATCGGGAGCACTAAACGTTAGTTCCCCTGCTTTTACTAAATCTAACGGCTGCCAATCAGTCCGAATCCGCTCTGGCCAAGACAGAGCATAGAGTAGGGGCAAGCGCATATCCGGCCAGCCCAGTTGTGCCAAAACAGAAGTGTCTTGTAACTCAATTAGTGAATGGATGATACTTTGAGGATGAATGACAATTTCAATGCGATCGTAATCAACACCAAATAGCCAGTGAGCTTCTATGACTTCTAACCCTTTATTCATGAGAGTGGCAGAATCTATGGTAATTTTGCGACCCATCGACCAATTGGGATGCTTCAAAGCATCAGCAACAGTTACTGCGGACAACGATTGGATTGGATAATCCCGAAAAGCTCCCCCAGAGGCAGTTAGTAGCAACCGCCGCAGCCCTTCAGCAGGCACTCCCTGCAAACATTGAAAAATAGCTGAATGTTCTGAATCTGCGGGTAATAACTTAACCTTGTGCTTGTGAACCAAGGGTAAGATGACAGATCCACCAGCAATCAGAGTTTCCTTATTGGCTAGAGCAATATCTTTACCTGCTTCGATCGCGGCAATTGTTGGCAGTAGACCAGCACATCCCACAATACCAGTCACTACAATCTCAGCATCGCCGTAGCTGGCAACAGCAGTAGCTCCGGCTTCACCTGCTAGCAGAATCGGCTGGGGAATAATATCTGCGATTGCTGCCTGTAATTCGGGTAATTTTTGTACATCATGAATGGCAACTATTTCAGGTCGATATATGCGGATTTGTTGAGCCAGTAAATCTACATTCCGCCCTGCTGTTAATCCCACAACCCGAAATTTGTTAGGATATTGAGCAATGATAGTCAAGGTTTGAGTACCAATAGAGCCAGTCGATCCAAGGATAGAAATTGCTTTCACGTTAGTATATTCCTAATGATTAATATTTTACTTTAGTCTATAAAAAACTACTTAAAATGTCAAAAAGGGGAGGCATGTTCGATTTCTTTATCATTATATTTTTCAGATGTTAAAATGTATATCCTCCAGCAGTAAATTACTGTAATTAGTCTATTTCTATTTTTTACTTTTCATATGACTTTCTATTCAAAAACTACAACGATAATTTTAATGAAAATTCCGACATAAATTTATATATTTTTTGATACAAATAAGATCGATCGTTATCATTAATTATGGTTGAATCAGCCATAGCTATTGGCCCGCCTTTTTCAATTTTATCAATCTCCAAATAGTCTCTTTTCTCTGCTTCTAGAAGTGTTAAAGGTCTCTCCTGCCTTGAAGTCAGTCGTTCATATCTGATATTCTTAGGAGTAAAAATTGCTAAAATTAGTAAATCGTTATTAAATTCTCTCTTCAAATTTTTATATTTCTGAAAACTGTAAAGACCATCAATAACAACTAATTGATATTCTAGAAGTCGCAATTTGATTAATGGTAATGCTATTTGAGCACACACATCCATTCCCTTCTGTCTCCTAATTTCTTCCCTAACAAATTGCTCGTTGTTTGGTGTAATTGCTAGCTTTCGCCTTTCAAGTTCGCGAATAATAAATTCTCCAAAATAAATAATGGGGAAGCCCATATTTTTGAAATAACTAGCCACCATACTTTTGCCTGAGCCAGACATGCCAACGACAGCTAAAATTTTTGCCATGTGTTTGTTTTATCTAAAAGTTAAAGTTAAATATTATTTTAAAAGGGATGCGATACGAATACTGGAAGAGGTGAATTGTGAAATCCACAACTCTAGATCCGGATCGGGAATCGCTATTTTAATTGATTCTACAACTTGCTGTGCTTGAGTTTTAGAGTTAGTCAAGGCAAATACAGAAGGACCAGAACCTGACATCATTCCAGCACATCCTAGCCGCTGGAATTCATCTCGCAATCGCTGGACTTGTTGATATTGCGGCAATACGACCCGCTCTAGGTCATTGTAAAGCAACTGACCAATTTGCTGCTCATTCTGACGATCGATCGCCGATCGCATTTTTTCTAAATTCACTTTCTGCTGCTGATTCGCTGCGATCGCATCATCTTTTAAGTATTGATGATGAAATGTTTGGTAAGCCCAAGTTGTTGAAATAGACAGACTGCGATATTTTCCAATCACTAGATAGGAATTATTTAATGGTGGCAGCGCAGAGAGAGATTCACCTTTTTCTGTAGCCAGTACGGTACCACCAGTAATACAGAAGGGTACGTCAGATCCTAATAAAGAACCGAAGTATTGTAATTTTTCCTCACTCAGCTTTAAATCCCACATTAAATTCAACCCGACTAAAACTGCCGCAGCATTTGTAGAACCACCTGCCAATCCTGCTCCCACCGGAATCCGTTTCTCAATTGTGATGTCTACACCACCAAACTTGCTAAAAGCATCACTGAAATTTTCGGCCATCAATGCGGCTGCTTTATAAGCCAAGTTGGTGTGGTCTTGAGGCACTTCTGGATGGTCGCAATGCAAACAAATAGCATTGGTGTTTAATGGACGCAAGTCAATCTGGTCAGCCAAATCGATGCTTTGGAGTATCATTGCTAAATTATGGTAGCCATCTGGACGAGCACCAATAATCTCTAAGTACAAATTAATTTTGGCAGCGGCTGTCAGGGAATAAGATTGCATGAGGAATATTTCAGAGACTTGAATGTTTGCCGATGTGGTTAGGCAGTCGCCTTAATGTCAAAAATTTTCTCAAGGACATCAGCCACAACTTTATCTGGAGTAGAAGCTCCTGAGGTAATTCCCACGACAATCAGACCTGGTGGTAGCCAGCTTTCACTTACTTCTAAATCCTGATGTAACTTTTTATGCTCAATTCGATTCCCTGGACCAATCCGCTCTGCGCTGTCAATATGATAGGAGGGAATCCCCCGCTCAATCGGGATTTCCTGAAGGTGTGTTGTATTAGAAGAGTTAAAACCGCCAACTACTACCATCAGGTCTAGCTTTTGTTCTACGAGTTGAAACATTGCATCCTGACGTTCTTGAGTGGCATCGCAAATAGTATTAAAACTGAGGAAATGATGATTGACTCGATCTGGACCATATTTACGCATCAGTGTCCGCTCAAATAACTTGCCAATTTGCTCGGTTTCGCGCTTGAGCATCGTGGTTTGATTAGCAACTCCCACTCTGATTAAGTCGGTGTCTGGATTAAATCCTGCTGAATAAGCATGAGTAAATTTAGTCAAAAATTCTTGACGATCTCCACCATTGAGGATGTAATTACAGACATACTCAGCTTCTTGCAGATTCAGGACGACCAGATATTTAGTAGCATAGGAACTGGTCGCAATCGTTTCTTCATGCTCGTACTTGCCATGAATAATCGAAGTGTAATCACCTTTTTTGTGTTTCTCGACGCTATTCCACACCTTAGAAACCCAAGGGCAGGTTGTATCCATAATTTTGCAGCCTTTTTCACTTAATAATTGCATCTCACCAAAACTAGCCCCAAAGGCTGGCAAGATCACCACGTCTTCTTTGGCAACAACTGAAAAATCTTTTTGTTGTTGTCGATCGACTGGGATAAATTCTACCTGCATATCCCGCATGTTTTCGTTGACTAAGGGATTATGAATCAACTCGTTAGTGATCCAAATGCGCTCGCTCGTAAATTGTTGACGTGTTTCGTAGGCTAGGGCAATCGCTCGTTCCACCCCCCAGCAAAAGCCCATCGCCTCTGCGAGCTGAATTGTCACGTTGCCTTGTTGCCAAGTGTTGCCATTCTCTCGAATCTGCTGAATCAAATTACTCTGATATTCAAAATGTAGCGTTTCTTTTACTTCTGTAGCGTGTCCAAAGCCCTTGCGATGGTAGTTCTCAGAGCTATGAAGCGATCGCTTAAATGCTTTTGTATCCATTTTATACTCCTTGTTTTAGTCAGTGTTTAAGTACGCACAACCATATAAAATATAGTTGTGTGCGACAGTTGCTAGTGTTGTCATAACAGCAACGGTCTATATAAAAATAAGATGTCTAACTATTGTTTAAAGTTATTATTTTAAGTTCTATTTATAGAATATATTTAATTGATAGTTGCTGCGATGTATTTCTATTAGCATTACTTAATCTTAATATTTAGTAAGTTCGATTTGTAATGTACTCAGCGATCGCCATCAAAGGAAGAGATTTCTTTTTAAAGGGAATGAGTTCGATATTAGCTGCATCAACTAATCTTCTTGCCTGCTGTTGAGATTCCTCAATGCCCCACAAACTTGGGTAAGTTGCTTTTTGAACCTTTTCATCTTTACCTGAAGTTTTCCCCAATTCCTCACTAGTTGCTGTAATATCCAGCACATCATCAATAATCTGAAATGCTAGACCAATATTGCGAGCATAGCGAGAAAGTCTTTGTAAAACCTCATCATTGGCTCCTGCCAGCATCGCGCCACAAAGAACTGAAGCTTCTAATAAAGCACCTGTTTTATGGGCGTGAATAAAGTTGAGAGTTTCTATATCAATATTCTGCTGGCCCTCGCATTCGAGATCGAGAACTTGACCACCGACTAAACCAGTTGCGGCAACGGCATAACTTAACTTAGCAACAACCTGCAATAGCCTTGGTTCTGAAACCTCTTGAGTCTTAGATATAATAAATCCAAAAGCATAGGCTAACAGTCCATCACCAGCAAGAATGGCGATATCTTCACCATAAATTTTATGATTTGTTGGCCGACCTCGCCGATAATCATCGTTATCCATGGCAGGTAGATCGTCATGGATTAGAGACATGGTATGGATCATTTCCACTGCACAGGCCGTCGGCATCGCCATCTCGACAGTACCTCCAGCTAGCTCACAGCCAGCAAGACACAGAATGGGGCGCAGCCGTTTCCCTCCAGCCAACAGTGAATAGTTCATCGCCTCATAGATTTTTTCGGGATAGACCACTTCAATTGACTGTTCGAGTGCCGCTTCGACTTGATTTTTACGTTCTGATAAGTAGCTCTTGAAATCGAAGTTTGTTTTGGCAATTTCATGCTCAAATATCTGATGTTGTTCGGGTTGAAGATTCTGTAATTCTTGTTCAAAAAATTGAGTATTCATTTTCCTCATATTATCTAGATATTTTTGCCGTTATTTGTAATTAGAGACAGATTTATTTCTATCTGCTCCCTAGCCCCACCGTTAACTTTCATGGTGTGAGGACTTCTGCAAAATATTAGCTGTTAGCCTACTTTAATCTGCAAGTAAATAATCTCAAGGATCGACCCACCGACCATCCGCTTTAATCAGATCGATCAGCTCTTCAACTCCATTCGCTTCGGGCACTTTTTTAATTTCTTCACGGCCACGGTACAGGGAAATATAACCAGGCTGTTTACCGACATAACCATAGTCTGCATCTGCCATTTCCCCTGGACCATTAACAATGCAGCCCATGACCGCAATATCCAAACCTGTCAAATGTTTAGTAGCTTCTCGCACCAGATGCAGTACTTCTTCCAGATTAAACAAAGTCCGACCACAAGATGGACACGCGATATACTCTACCATCGTTTTCCGCAGCCCCAACGCTTGCAAAATGCTGTAGCCAACGGGAATTTCTTTCTCTGGTGCTTCCGTCAAGGAAATGCGGATTGTGTCACCAATCCCATCCATTAGAAGAGTAGCAATTCCGGCGGTAGATTTGATGCGACCATACTCACCATCACCCGCTTCGGTGACACCCAGATGTAAGGGGTATTCCATTCCTAGTTCGTTCATGCGCTTCACCATCAACCGATAAGCAGCAATCATGACAGGTACTCTAGAAGCTTTGAGAGAAATAATTAAGTTATGGAAGTTCAGGGATTCACAAATACGAATAAATTCTAAAGCAGATTGCACCATTCCTTCTGGAGTATCGCCATAAGTAAATAGCATTCGTTCGGATAGAGAACCATGATTTACACCAATCCGCATCGCTTTGCCCCGATCTCGCAGAGATACAATTAACGGCTCCAATGTTTCATGAATTTTCTCCCCAATTTCATCAAATTCAGCTTGAGTATATTGGGTGCGCTGGTCATTGGGCTTCTCAAATACATATAGCCCTGGATTAATCCGCACTTTATCTACATGCTTGGCAACTTCCAAAGCAATTTTCATCGCATTGTGGTGAACGTCGGCTACCAGGGGAACAACTTGGTAAGTCTCTGCAAGTTTTTGCTTGATTTGTGCCACTGCTTTGGCATGAGCCAAACTTGGTACTGTAACGCGAACGATCTCACAGCCGATAGCATGTAACCGACGAATTGCATCTACAGATGCATTTATATCTAAAGTATCTTCATTAATCATCGACTGTACTACCACCGGAAAACCACCACCAATAGTGATATCGCCAATCCTAACAGGACGAGTTTTTCGGCGGATAATAGTGCTAATTAAGCTTAGATCGGGAGTGGTTGGAGTTGAAAGAGTCTGCATAGTTTACTAAATTAATGGCTAATGACAAAAAAATGATGAGGAAGTGGTAGTTAAAAACTGTTTATACCACCAAGCAGAATTTTTCTGCTTGGTAAATAGCTCCTATTTACTACTGTTCGACTTTACAAGCTCATTGCAACAGCAGTAGTCTTGCGAACAAACACATCATTTCGGAATACTTTCACTTCTTTTTTGACTCGTTCGGCAATTTGTGAACTAGTCAAACCAAGATCTAATAGGGACTCTTCTGGAGTAGCATGTTCGACTAACCGATCGGGAACACCAATTCGAATAACTGGAATTACAATATAATTATCGAGTAAAGCTTCGGCAAGAGCAGAACCAAAACCACCAGTCGAACATCCTTCTTCTAGAGTGAACACGCGTCCAAATTTCGCAGCTAGCGGCAGAATTAAATCTTCATCCAAGGGCTTGGCAAAGCGGGCATCGATCACCGTGGTTTCGATACCTTGTGTACTTAACTCAGATGCGGCTTGAAGTGCGGGATAGACCATCGAACCATAAGCAACCATCAACACATCGTTGCCATGGCGCAGAATTTCTGCCTTACCAATTGGCAAGGGTTCCCAACCTTCTTCTTTCAAGGGAACACCGTAGCCATTACCGCGTGGATATCGCATCGCAATTGGACCCTTTGTATGATTGATTCCAGTTACAAGCATTCGCTGAAGTTCGGCTTCATCTCTGGGAGCCATCAATACTATATTTGGAATACAGCGTAGATAAGCGATATCATACATACCTTGATGAGTGGGTCCGTCAGCACCAACAATACCTGCTCGATCCATGCAGAAGAAGACAGGTAGATTTTGGATACAGACATCGTGGACGATCTGATCGTAGGCTCGTTGTAGGAAGGTTGAGTAGATAGTAATGACAGGGCGCATTCCCTCACTGGCCAAACCCGCTGCTAGTGTTACTGCATGTTGCTCGGCAATACCCACATCAAAGTATTGACCGGGTAGTTGCTTCTGGAGGATGTCTAATCCTGTCCCTGTGGACATAGCTGCGGTAATACCAATTACTTTCGGATTACTCTTAGCAATTTTCGTGAGGGTTTCACCAAACACCTTGGAGTAACTGGGGGATTTGGATTTGCTAGAAGCGATCGCCTTGCCTGTAGCTAGATCGAATGTGGATTGGGCATGGTAGCCGATCTGTTGTTGTTCGGCAATTTCATAGCCTTTACCTTTAACTGTTGTGACATGTACCAATACCGGACCTATTAGTTGATGTGCGTGAGAAAAAGCGGCAATTAATTCCTCTAGATTATGTCCATCAATTGGACCGATATAAGTGAAGCCTAGGTTCTCAAATATTGCTCTGCTTTTTGGTGCTAGCATGCATTTGATCCCTTGTTTGAGCTGATTCAATGCGGGAGTAGACTCTAGATGTGCCAGCGTTTCAAACTGCACCTCTAATTTTTGGAGTAAATCTACTGGAGTACTAAGATGTAGTTTATTCAGATGGCTCGAAAGTGCACCTACATTTTCCGAAATCGACATCTTGTTGTCATTGACTACAACTAATAAATTTGTGTTGGGTAAGGAGCCTGCATGATTAATGGCTTCTAAAGCCATACCACCTGTAAGCGAACCATCACCAATCACTGCCACCGTTTTAAAGTTTTCACCTTTAGTATCTCGCGCTAGAGCCATCCCTAAAGCTGCTGAGATACTGGTTGAAGCGTGACCTGCTCCAAAATGGTCGAATTGACTTTCACCACGATTTAGATAGCCAGAGATCCCATCTTTTTGGCGTAACGTGTAAAAACGGTGATAACGTCCCGTTAATAACTTGTGTGGATAGGCTTGATGACCTACATCCCAAATTACTTTATCGCAGCTTAGATCTAGAGTTTGATATAACCCTAGCGTAAGTTCTACCACCCCCAAACCCGAACCTAAATGACCGCCACTTTTAGCTACTGTTTGTAAGTGTTTTTCACGAATTTGACCCGCAATCTTTTGCAGTTCTAAAATTGATAGTCCGTGCAATTGATTTGGATGAGTGATGTCGCTCAGATTCATCTGATTTTTTCTCCTTTAAATAGGTCAGTTGTAATGACTTCGCCTTAATAGCTAGATCGGTCTAATTTAATCCATGGAATTACTTGTAAATGTGTTTTCCAAACTTTACATTAGCCATACTTCACATTAGCCATACTTCAATAGAATAGTACCAGTGACAACTAAGCCGATCGCTACCAGTTTCGTTAAATTCATTACGTCATCAAAAAACAATATTCCGACCAGAAAAGTGCCAACAGTTCCAATGCCCGTCCAAACCGCATACGATGTACCGATCGAAATATCTTTTTGAGCTGACCAAAGTAACCATCCACTGAGCAATGCAAATATAATTGCAATAGCTATACCGAAAAAGCTCTTATCAGGATATCGAGAAATTTTCAACCCAATCGGCCAACCAATTTCCGTAATTCCTGCTAATATCAGTAAGGTCCATGGCGTATTCATAGGTTCAATGTTTATCCCACTTTAAATGATTTAGTCTAATCTTTGGATAATATACTTTGCTAATCCAATTAAAATTTCCGAACTAGGGCGATTTCGATCTATTTGCTGAATGGCACATTGAATATAATAATTTGCTTTTTCCACGCATTCATCTATGCTATAAAAATCGATATAATTAATCTTTTCTAGCTTTGCATCAGTTCCAACATTCTTTCCAGTTCTTTCCATGGTACTGATTGCATCAAGAATATCATCAGTAATTTGATACGCAATGCCGATCGATTGAGAATATGTTTTCAAACTGGTTCGAGTTTGGCTATCAGCACCATTTAAAATTGAAATCATCTCAACACAAGCTTCTAACAACAAACCTGTTTTCATGAAATACATTTCATTAATCTCTTCCAAGCCACAATGATAATCGTTTGACTTACAATATTTTATATCTAAAGCTTGCCCTAATGGTAAACCTTGAGGTCCGATCACATCGGATAACAATCTGATAATTTCTAACAATACATCTGACGAACAAGCTTTTGTGTTCTTTATTAAGTGCAGGTATGACAATCCTAATAAGGCATCACCAGCTAGAATAGCTAAACTTTCGCCATTAGCTTTGTGATTTGCTAACTGCCCTCTTCGATAGTCACTATTATCCATAGCGGGTAAGTCGTCATGTATTAATGAAGCAGTATGTATCATTTCAATAGCACATGCTATTGATAATGCATTCTGCTCATGTCCACCGCAGTAATTATTTGAGGCAATACACAGAAGTGGTCTGATCCTTTTAGCCTTGGATAGTAAGGAATAGCTAATAGCAGTGCCAAGATGATTGTTATTAATAAATCCAAGGGATTTTTCTAACTCTATCTCGATCATTTCATTTTTGAGTTCTAGGAAGCTCAAAAACGATTTGACATCATTATTGCTGTAAGTAGTAGTCGTCATCATTTCACCTCTTAAAATATTAGTTATTAATACTTGAACCCCTGAAAAAATCCTCTTGAATTAGGCTAGCTTTTCATAAGTTACCTCTACTTTAATTCTAAATATTTTCAGTCAATTTTTTAAGAAAACCCTTTGAAAATCTGCTAAACTTGTCGTATATATCTCTGAAAGTAAATTTATAACCTCATCCACACATTGCGGCAGTTTTTTTGAACAAGCCTATGAATCATAAGTATGTAGAATATATCTCCGATAAAAATCACTAGATACAACATTTTAACTAGATTAGTAAGTGGATAAGCATCAGAGCTAATAATGTCAAATATATATTGCCAGAAGCTTGCATATCCTAACGGATTTACTATCGGAAAAGCCTCTAAGCAAGTTGCTGCAAAAGCTAATAAAGTTCCTAAAAACTTAAATATAGCAACATACAGAGATTGACCTGCTAGTGTTTTTTGTCTGAAGTATTTATCAATAAATAAATAGGTCATTAGTAGATTAACTCCATAGCCAGTATATTGACCTTCAGGATCGGATAGATTTATAAAAGAAAAGTAAACAATTCCAAAAGATGAAGCTAGCAGAAAAAATATAAACCATAAATAACTTACTTGCTTGTCCAGATAGGTTGTAATTGCGTCTTTTG
>ENA-OFCE01000124-OFCE01000124.1-metagenomes-genome-assembly--contig:-NODE-124-length-59542-cov-7.706087_pt1 | contig 59542 bp, 37 predicted proteins | sample MGYA00153388_OFCE01 | MGnify analysis MGYA00153388 | reverse complement strand
GGGAGAGGGGTTGGGGGTGAGGGTTGACTCTTTTATTATATAATATAATGGAAATGATACCATAGATTTCTTCACTTAAATTAAATACACCCTTTTCCGGGGCTTTAAAATATATAGCTGGCGAAAATTCCAGTCAATTCCGGTCTTTAGGTATATGTTTTTAGCTCCCGGGTCACCGTCACAAAGAGACCAACCAATTGAAATATCGACTCCGCCGCTTACTACAGAATTTGCCCCATTATACGAAGTGTATATGATAGTATAGCCGTTAGTACCCGAATCTGAAGTACCAAATGTCAAAGTATCACTAAGTGTGTATGTACCCTCCATAAGGTATACATAAATATCACCCGTCATATTGCTGTTGATTTCACGAACAGACGCCATTGCTTTTTCAATTGTTTGAAACGGCAAGTCCAATGTCCCGGGATTACTGTCTCTCCCCAGATGGAGATATATAAAAGCTTTTCATTGCATCTGTCTTATTTTTATGCATAAATTTTGTCATTCCTTTCATTAATATTCCGGGGACACTTCTCAACTAATACAGCAAACTAAACTGTTATCAAAAATATATCTTTCACCTTTTCCGGTATTTATCCGCAAGCTTTTATCCTTGTATTTTATTGTACATGTTCCCCCATGTTCAGAGTAAACCTCAGCACTAACCAGTTCATGCTCCTCCCATGCAATATCCACCACATATCCGCCTCTTGCACGGAGTCCTTTTACAAAGCCCGTACTCCATTGTTTCGGCAATGCAGGCAGAATATGAATTACTCCGTTATGGCTTTGCAGAAGCATCTCGGCTACTCCCGCAGAAAGTCCAGTACTGCCGTCCAGTTCAAAAACATTGGTGTCGGCACCTGCACCAGGCAGGTCGTAGGTAAGCAAATTCTTGTCTGTCAGGATACGCTGCATGGCAAGTATATGTTGATATGCCTCCTCAGGCTGCAGCAGTCTGGCTGAGTACAGAATCAGTAAAGAACGGGCCCAGCCGTTATCCTCCCATTTAAATGAGGGAGTTGTACGCTTCCTGATAGTTATTTTTGCCGCCTCAGCCAGTTCGGGAGTCGTTTCCGGACTTACCTGCCAGAACGGATAAACCGACAGCAGGTGGGAAGTATGCCGGTGATGAGGATCAGGCTCATCAAAGTCATAAAACCATTCCTGAAGCTGACCATGCTCACCAATCCGGAATGGAGGCAGGTTTTCCAACACTTCTTTTGTTTTTCTCAAAAGCTCATCATTAATATTTAACTCCTCACAGGCAGAAACGAAGGAATTGAATAATTCACGGACCATTACCGTATCACATACTGTTCCCATGGATATGGAAGAAAATATGGAGTTACGCCAGTCGTATGCAAAAAAGTTCTCCGGAGACATTGACGGTCCCGATAGATAATATCCGCTTTCAGGGTCTTTCGTAAGGTATCCGGTAAAAAACTTCACGGCTTCACGATATACAGGATAAACATGGTTAAGCAGGAACTCCCTGTCCAGTGCAAACAGGTAGTGCTCCCACATGTGTGTGGCTATCCATAAGCCTCCTGTAGGATGCATGCCCCAGGATGTTGCCCAGCCAGGTGCGGAATATCCCCAGGCATTTGATACAACATGGGCAACCCATCCTTCAAGACCGTAAGTAACTTGTGCCGTCCTTCTCCCGGAAGGAACCAGTCTCTCTTCAATCCATTTAAACAGAGGTATGTTACATTCGGATAGGTTGGCTACCTCTGATGCCCAATAATTCATTTGTGTGTTAATATCCAGATGCATGTCACAGGTCCAACCCATACGACAGGCAATATTATCATTCCATATCCCCTGCAAATGTGTCGGTAGAGGAGAATCCTCCCGTGAACCTGATATAGTGACATAGCGCCCGTATTGGAACATTAGGGCATCAAGTGCCGGATCTACAGCACCATTCTTTACTTCATTCAAACGTTGGTCTGTTGGAACATCTGCTCTTGATAAATTGTCCAATTCCAACTCAACTCTTTTGAATAACCTTTGATAATCCTTTATGTGAGTACCTTTTAATTCATCAAAGGGAACCCCGGCAGCAACCTCGATTCGTTCCCTGCATGAATCGATTATATTGTTGTCAGCAAAATCCGTACCTATAGCCAATAATACGACTGCACTGTCTGCTCCCCTAACCCACAGCATATTTTCCTTTACAGATACAGTACCGTTTTCTGTGATTATCCTCATACGCCCATGTAGAGCGACACCGGTCTTCCCATCGGAATGGATTGACTCATAAGCATGACCCTCCATAACTATATCGCTACTTTTTTCCTCATATACAGAGCAAGGATTGTCAGCCCCATCAAGAGCTGTACCGAACTCAAGCTTGCCGGGTACATTGCATGAAATTCTGAGTGCAAGAACACGGTGAGGATGTGATATGAACAGTTCACGTTCATGGCAAATGTCTCCCGACTTAAACCTTACAAAGGATAGGGCATTATTCAGGTCTATTCCACGGCAGTAGTCGATTACTTTACCGTCTATACCATTAAAATTCAATACAAGATTCCCAAAAGGAAGGTTGGTACCATAATTCAGTTTCCTTCCCGTTATCTTTTCGCAAAGAGTATTTGCCCTGTTGTAATCATGGTTAAATAAAGCATCCCTTATGTCTTGTATAACGCCGGAAGCCTCTTCCTGATTATTATAATCCGATGCTTCGCCTGAAAAGCAGGTAATCTCCGTAAGCTCAATTTTTTCAGTACCCACGCCGCCATATACCATAGCACCCATATGTCCATTCCCTAAAGGCAGCGCTTCCAACCATTTTTCTGCAGGCTTTTTGTACCAGAGCATCAAATCATTTTTGTCTAGTTTTTCATAATTAGTATACATATTCCCTCACCTTTTAATATTTTATTTTAATTCACTTTAAATATCGAGCATGCTTCTACCTCCTTATTTTTTTGTGGGAAGTTAATACACATATAATGCTTCTCTGCTTATATATTTTTATCCTTAGACCTATAAGCAGAGAAGCATATTTATTCTACCTTACTATTTTTTGAATTTAGCATCATAAGCTTCCTGAGTCATCTTTATATAGTCATCCAAACCAATACTCTTCAATTTGGAAACATAGCTGTCCCAATCCTTGTCAATATCCATGTTACCAATGATAAATTTAACAACGGATTCTTTTATATAATCATCGATTCCTGTCTTGATTCTTGTGTAAGCAGCTATCTTATCACTAGCTACCTGTAAGTTAGGCAAAGAATCTTTGTTCTTCGGAGCAACTGCTTCATAAGGTTTTGATCCTTGGAACAACTGTACTTCAGGAGCCTGAGCGTTATTGGGAACATTCCAGTCTTTTGGTGATGTCCAACCAGCTCTGAACTCTTTAGTCATGTTAGATGGCATAAACTGTTCCCAAACAACGTTATCTTCTGCTTTTCTAACTTTAACTGAAGTCCATTTTGCTGGAGCTCCGTCAAGACCAACTTCATCTGCATTAGCTTTTCTGTACTGAACGCCTTCCTGTCCACCATTTGTATCATGGTACAATGTTCCCTCTTCGCTGTAGAACCAGTCAACCCAACGCATAATCAATGAAGGATTTTTAGCAGTCTTTGAAATTGCAACATCTCCTGTGATTATGTCACGTGTAGCTGAATAGTTAGGCGTTGATTTAAACCCTGAAGGACCTGCTATTGGAGGAAGTATGTCATAATCTCTCCATTTGTCTGATACTGAAGGACCACCTGCAAATATATAGTTTGCTCCACCAGGGATAGCTCCTACAACCTCATCTTTACCGCTTTCATTGAGTTTTTCCATTGAAGAAGCGTTTGTTGTAAAGGATTGTGGTGAGATTAACTTCTCTTTATACAACTTGTTTAAGTATTTCAAACCTTCCTTAAATTCAGGTTTTATAGCAGTTTCTGAGATTGTGCCATTGCTCAGCTGAAGGTGTGTGTCTCCATCTGAATATACAAACGCATTCATCAGGAAACCGTCCAGCTGATAATGCCATCCATCGGTAGTTGTTGCCAAAGGCATTTCATCTTTTTTACCGTTTCCATTTGGATCATTATCTCTAAAAGCTATAAGCATTTTTTCAAACTCATCAGTATTTGTCGGCATTTTCAAACCTAGATTTTTAAGCCATTTAGTGTTAACCCACATTTTCTGAGAGTAGTTACAGTGGTAGCATACTGCAAAAGTAGGCATTGCATAGATATTGCCATCTGGTGAAGTCGCTATCTTTTTGTATAATGGATTTTCATCAAAAATCTTTTTCAAATGGATACTATCATTATTTATTACGTTATTTAAAGGAATAATGCTTCCCTGGCTGCCATATTGCATTTCATCCGCTGCTGTAAAATCGTTATAACCGTTAAAGAATACGTCTGGAAGGTCTCCACTTGCAAGAATCAGAGCGCGTTTTTCTCTGAAATCCCCGCTTGATACAACCTGCCAGTCAACATGCACACCGGTCTTCTTTTCATAGTCGATAGTATTCCAGTTTTTATTGATATCTGTCTGGGTTCCCCATCCAATAAGCGCTTTTATTGTAGTTGGCTTATTAACAAGCGGAAAAGTTCCCAATTTGTTTAAGCCGGAATCTGCCGTATTCTGTACGGTAGATGCGTTATTTGCCGCTGTGGTTGTGTTTGTCGCAGTGTTGCTGCCGCTGCAGGCTGAAATCACCGTAGATAAACATAAAACAAGAACAAGCAATTCTGTAATTTTTTTCCTCATTGCACATCCTCCTCAAATAATTTCTTTGATAATTGATACGAATTTAAAATAGATGCAGAAACCTCCTTTCTTCTATAAATAAATTTAATATATAATATCAAATTTATCCTAATCAAATTAAGGGGACTATCCCTTTACCGAGCCAATCATAACTCCCTTGATAAAATACTTCTGGATAAATGGATAAAGCAGCATTACCGGTAAACTTGCAAATACTATTATACAATATTTCATTAACTCGGATAGAGCCATCATTTCACTCTGATCCTGTCCGGAACTTGCCTTCATAAATGTTGCCATTTGAGTTTGTATCAGGATATTTCTTAAAACCAGCTGAAGGGGAAACTTATCACCCTTTGAAAGATATACCAGGCCATCGAAATAGTTGTTCCATATACCTACTGCATAAAACAGAACCATTACAGCTATAATAGGCTTTGAAAGCGGAATTACTATTGAAGTAAATATTTTGATATCATTACAGCCATCAAGTTCCGCTGCCTCATACAACCCATCGTGTATAGTATTCTCAAAAAAGGACCTGGCGATAAACAAATTCCATACCGCAACAGCATTAGGAATAACCATTGCCCATACTGTGTCAAGCATATGCATATTTCTAACTAAAAGGTAAGTTGGAATTAAACCCCCGCTAAAGATCATAGTAAAGGTCAATATCCATGTAAAAAACTTTCTCCCCACAAATGTTTTTCTAGCCAAAGGATATGCACCGGTTAACGTTAATGCAAGACTTATTACCGTACCTAAACCTGTATATATAAATGAGTTTAGAAATCCAATAAGTAGATCATGGTTGGTTATGATATTTTTATATCCAACAAGTGAAAAGTTTACAGGCCAGAAAAGAACCTTTCCTGCAATAACACTGGCAGGAGAACTGAATGATTGTGCTACAACATTCAATAACGGAAATAAAACAACAACCAAGCATAAAAATAAGTAAATAGAGTTAATAACTTGAAAAGCCTTATCACCAAAAGATAATATCTGCTTACCCCGAGACATTTAAATTCCTCCTCTTACCACAAACTGGTTTCTGAATATTTTCTCGCCAGGAAATTTACTGTATAGAATAGAATCATTGAAACAACTGAATTAAACAAGCCAATAGCAGCAGAATAACTGTACTGTACTGAAATAAGACCTTGCCTGTACACATATGTGGATATTACATCTGATACTTCCATATTTAATTGATTCTGCATCAGCAATATTTTCTGATAGTCAACATTCAGTATGGAGGCTGTATTTAATATCAATATTATTATAATTGTCGGTATAATACCGGGTATATCTATATGAATTATTTTTTTAAGGGTAGATGCTCCATCAATCCAAGCAGCCTCATACAGCTCGCTATTAATCCCGGCTAACGCCGCCAGATATATTACCGCATAGTAACCTGCCCCCTGCCATACTCCGGACCATACATATATAGATTTGAACAGCGCAGGATTCGCCATGACATCCACCGGCGGAATCCCGAGTACTCCTAAAAGGTTATTTAACAAACCATAGGGTGATAAAAACTGGAATATTACCGAAACCAAAACAACAGTAGAAATGAAATAAGGTGCATAAGTAACCATTTGAACTGTCTTACTGAATATTTTGGATTTTGCTTCATTTAATGCTATCGCAAGAATAACCGGTATCGGTAATCCAGCTAATAAGGAATAGACACTAATTAAAAGAGTATTGGTAAACAAACGTGAAAATTGATAGGAACTGAAAAAATCATGAAAATATTCCAATCCTACCCAGGGGCTTCCCATAAAACCCATTTTAGGAATGTAATTTCTGAAGGCAATCTGTACACCATACATTGGTATATATTTGAATATAATTATACATAAAAGAGACGGCAGTAGTAAGAGATAAAGCTGCCAATGTTTCTTAATTCTTTTCAACAGGCTGCTATTTTTAGCCTGCGCTTTTAGAACATTCCCTTCTTTTTTATTAAGTGCTCCTGATATTACCATTTTGGGACCTCCCTGAATTATCAATATTATTTTATTAATACATATTTTGTATCAACTGCGATTTGAATTTTTGAATCATACCGTATGGATGAGTACAAGAATAATATTAAAACCATTCATCAAAAAATGATAGAATCATTTCTTTTTTAGGTGTGACAATTCATTATAAATTGAAAAATTCTTAGATTCTGAGTGTACTGACCATAGAACCGGGATGTTACATTTCCTTATAAAGTGTAACATCCGCTGATCTCAAGACTTGTATTCCGAAGGCAGTATGCCCATTACCCTTTTGAAAGCTCTTCTGAAAGTATATGCACTGTTGTAACCTACAAGCTTTGATGTGTCCTCTACTGACATATTCTTTTCAGACAGTAACTCACATGCCCGGCTTATCCTCAACTTCTCCAGATATTCACTGAAGGTTTCTCCCATTTGTTCCTTAAAGAACTGTGAGAAATAAGATTCTGATATGTTAAACTCCGCAGCAATATTACATGCACTAACTTCAGAAGAAAAATAATTAGATTGTATATAGTCCACCAGCTTATACAGCAACTGATTATTGTGGCTCTTCTTCTTATTGTAAGCCTCTTTACAAATACGATAATACGCGTTTCTCATGGTATCGAATATATCATTGACACACATGGTACTATATTTACTGCTTATCACATCTACTATGTCCAGTTTGCTGTTCATATCCCCTATAATCTTTATAATAGTACCCCGCATATCAAAGAAAAGATTGTACTCCATATAGTTTGTTAGACTTCTCTGAACAAAGTTTTCCTGGTACAATATGTTCATGATTCTGTCAATATCATTTCTGTTACCTGATTTCGCCATATTCATCAACTGTTGTTCCAGTTCTACAGGATAATAGTATCCATAGGACTCATTCTTTATATTTTTAAACCATATAATCGAGTTATCAGCATTCACTTCATTAAAAAGAGTCAATGTATTCTTCGCTTCACTAAAGGAAAGGTTGATATCGGCAATTCTTTCATACAAATTACCAGCACCAAAATTTACATGAATGTTAAATGTGGCCTGAAGCTCATTTTTTACATTCATCAGCAAAGTCTTTGTAATCTCTTCGCACTCTCTTTCGTCATTTGTATCAAAGTTCAACAGCAAAGTAATCTGATCCGCATCCAGGATATAAGTATAGCAACTATCGCCAATATATTTGCTGATTACGTTATCTATAATAACCCTGTTGATGTCCTGTTCAATCAACATCTCCCTATTCACAATATTGAAAAACCGGTTCAATACAATAATAACAGCCATATGCTTCTTTCCATCAAGCTTTATGCCAAGGTGAGCGGACAGAATTTTAATCTCTTTTTCATCACTGATCTCTCCCCTTATAAGCCTGTTCAGAAAAGTGGATTTCATGAGCATTTCCTGATTTTCCATAGATCTTTTCATTGTCTCGTGGGTATTAATCAATTTTGTGACGCCATTTTTAAGAAAGTCATATTCGTTTCTTCCATTACCCAGTTCTCCTTGTAAAACTCTTTTCAGTGTAAGCATGATTTCCTGTATAGGCCTGATATTACGTTTTGTCAGGAAAACGGATATAGCTATGCCAATCAACAAGGATAAACATACAATCGCCACTATTATCTTCTTAATATAGTTTGCCTTGTCCAATAAAATTTTTAACGGTAAAGCTGTAACATATGTCCAGTTATTATAAGCAGATTTTACAGAAATAACAGCCATATCTACACCGTTTATCTTCTCATGCCTGAACCCGGTGGGATTATTCGCATCTATGGCGATGTTGGGGAAGCTTGTATTGTTATTGTTCGATACCCCTGTAACTAACTTTCCGTCTTTATCCAGTATATAGGTATAGCCGGTTTTGGACTCGTCAACATCCGTAAGAAGTTTATTAATATCAGCCTCGCTGATTAATACTATAATAGCTCCACAGGGTTTATTTTTTTTCCCGAAAGGAAGTGACTGAATATAGCACAGGTATGCGTTTCTCTGCTTCCCCCCCCAGTTATCCATTGTAATTTCAACAGGACTGACTTCTCTTTCATGATAAGTTCTTAATATCTTATCATACCATTCATCATATCCCATACCGCCATATACGAAATTATTTTCATAATATTGCTTGATTCCAAAATTAGTGTCAATCCTTGTCAGTACCATATCACTCTGGTTTAAAAATACACTAAGCTGACTTTCGAAGGTACTGGAAACATTGAAGGATTTTAACTCTTTTTGTGTTAAGGCAACATAATATATATCCGATGATCCATATCCCGGCTGGTCCATATACATAAGATCACGCAGATTTGCATTCAGGGATATGGATACAACCGTTTTGTCTAGATCTTTCAGATAATTTTCGATAATGGTACTACACTGCTTAAGCATAAAAACCCTGGAGTCTTTGGCATCTTTTTCTATAATATTAAGAGCCTTAAAGTATACAAAACTTCCGAATGCAAAGGGTAAGATCAAAATAAGAATATATGATAATAAAAACCCTTTAAAAATGTTCATCTTTCTAAAATCGTTTTTTCTGATCAAGCGTTTCCCCACCTTATGTTCTTATTCGATATGCCTACATTGTATTCAAGTACAAAGTTCTCTGCAAATTCAGGTTCAAATACCAAATATCCTAACCCTAACTATAGATATCCAACTTTAGACTTGAATTTATCCAGTGGCAAAACTGCCCCAAAACCCGGGCATTTTTACCACTGGGAATTATAAGGTTTAAAGTTGGTTATCTGTACTGGTTTATACAACAAAGCGTATGCTTCCCACTTCAGCCCCCAATTCGAGTGTATCTCCGAATTGCTCGTTAAAAGCAGACCACTTTATTTCGTTTATACCACCTTTAAAAACGCTATATAAATAATCGTCTATCTCAGTAATTAATCTTTTCATCACTGCACTACGATGTATGAAGCATGGTTCCGAGTCATTGAAAAATTCAATGCTTTTGCTTATAATAATTTGCTCCTTTATGGGCAATGAAGTTATTTTACAGCTTTTCACGACCACATTGCCAGTGCCCAAAAAAGTAATGTTCTTTACAAACATAACCACTTCACCTCTCAGTAAATCTTTTTACAGACTAAATAATAGAAATAACCCTAATGCAATAAATACAAAAATATTTATAAGCTTGATGTAGTGCATGTTTCTTCGTATAAACTCGGAAATATCAAAAACTTCCCGCCCTTTATGTATTATAAAGGTAATTATCAGCAAAGGTGTTATGAATGCAGTATTGTATTCAAGGAAATAGAGTAGTGCTTTTGGATTTAAATCTCTTTGACTGTGCAGAACATATAATATTGTAGTCAGATAAATCTGGCCTGTACATAAAAATTCCCCAACAGATGTTATAATACCAAGAAGAAAAGCTATACAGACTAATGTTACCGGATTATCGATTCCTGATACCACCTTAATCCATTTGTGATTGAAGCCTCTTAACCCTGTAGGAAGCTGAAGCTTGACCTTATCATACCTTTCTGTTTTGGCGGCAATAAAGTCCATGGCGTTCAAACAGACGAAAACCAAAATAGCCGTAAGCATAACCACCTTTACAGCATTATCCAGCCACCCTGTATTAATACTGCCCAGGGTCTTAAACAGCATTGTACCTAAGAAAAAATAAGTTATGAACTTCCCTGCACAATATAGTAACCCCATTTTTATTATAGAAACATTTCGTGCAATTAAAAGTGAAATAAAAAATAAAAGCATGGACAGTGAACATGGCGTCAATCCATTACCAAATCCCACAAGGAAAGTACTTATGGCTTTGAACCCGTTAAACTTCTCAACTGCAGCGTTACTTCCCCACTTTACAACTTTAAAATCTGCAACTTCCGGTTCCATACTTAGCAATTCCTTTTCCAGCCGTGACTTTATCGCTTTTTCTCCTGCAATATATCTATTTCCAAAGAAAACGATAGGCAAGTCCTGATCCTTCTCGGGAACATTATATTTTTTAAAATATGACTGTAAAAGGTTCAGATTTTCATTTTCAGCTGTATTAAATTTATTAATTGTGAGCCTTATTTCTTTTGCATTGAGTTTTGGAGAGCAGCGATCCGACACATCAGCCAGGTATTTTTCAGTATCATGGCACGAAGGGCAGGCAGAGATATAGAAATAATTAGCCTCAATATTACGATCTTCCTCAGCTGCATAAATTGGTTGCCAGGTTAGCAAAAATATAAATATGAATAGAAATAAAATGCTTTGCAAGTTTATTAAGTTATTGGCTTTTCCATTTTTCAGGTTAAACTTCATAATTAGCTATTTCTCCCCCTTATATTTAATCAAGCTGCTCTGCCATTAAATATAATCAAGGTCAGAGCAGCTATAATATTTAGGATAATGAACTTATTACTGAATAAAATACAGCTTACATCTCCTGTAAAAAGCCAAATTCAAATGGAATACCAAATTCTTTGTTTACATAAAACTCCAAAACTAAACCTTTCTTCTTCTAAAAGCATAAACCATATGCTTCAAAAAAGCAAGTTACATTTTATTATTTATGGTACGATTCCTAAGAATTCTTATATTTCACTTAACAATTGAATTCCCGGGTTAATGGTGAGTATTTAATAAAATATAAATAAATATCACACCAAAACATGAAATGATTCTTTACAATTCAATAGACGTCAACATAGAATAGCCTTGTAATTGCACTAAATTAATCTAAGGAGGAAACATTTATGAAAAGAGTCAAGAGAGTCGGACTGATATGTTTAGCACTTCTATTAGTATTGAATTCGCTGAGTATTATTCTACCCGGCGGAAATGTCGCGAAAGCTGCGACTGCACAAGACTTTGTCAAAGGTAATGCAGATGCAAAGCCCTATATGGGCTGGAGCAGTTATAGTTTGCAGGTATATGACGGACCGGGCAACTGGGTCTCTGAAGACAAGATCAAGCAGCAGTCGGACGCGATGCATGAAAAGCTTCAGTCCCACGGTTTTCAGTATATCAATATCGACGCAGGCTGGAATGGCGGTACGGATGAATACGGAAGGCCGATTCCCAGCACAAAGCAGTATCCCAGTGGTTTTAAGAATCTAGTAGATTATGTTCATAATAATGGACAGAAAATAGGAATCTATTGTATTCCTGGAGTTTCAATGGATGCTATTAATAAGAATCTGCCTATCTATGGAACGGATTATCATATTCAGGATATAATTGCAAGAGATTCAAACGGAAAACCTATCGGTATCGACTACTGGGGATTTACTTATAAAATTGACTTCTCAAAGCCTGGTGCTCAGGCTCATATTCAATCCATTGCTGATTTGTTCCACGAATGGGGTATTGATTTTGTGAAGCTGGACAGCGTAAGTCCCGGATCAGACATGGGCAATTCAAGAGATGCAAGGGGTAATGTCGAGGCATGGTCAAAAGCACTTGCCAAGTGTAATATCTGGCTTGAAATCTCCTGGGCAGTGGATCACAATTATGTAAGCGACTGGAAGAAATGGGCAAATGGCTGGAGAGTTGACCATGATGTCGAAGCATATGATCCGAATGTAGGTATGACTCAATGGGCGAATATCGCAAGACTGTTTCCGGTTGCTGCATTATGGTGGAGAGATGCAGGCCCCGGAGGTTGGAATGATTTTGACTCATTGGATGTTGGTAACGGTTTTATGGATGGATTAACCAGGGATGAACGTCAGACTGCTGCGACTTTGTGGGCAGTATCATGTGCACAGTTCTATATCGGTGATGACATGACCAAGCTGGACAGCTATGGACTTTCACTTCTGACTAACGATGAGGTAATCGCTGTAGATCAGGGCGGACACCCTGCCCATCCTGTATCAATAGATACAAAGCAGCAAATATGGTACTCAAACAATGGTGATGGTACATTTAATGTTGCAGTATTCAACCTTGGAACAAAAGCTGCAATGGTTGACGTAAACTGGAGTGATATCGGACTAAATGGTTCAGCTTCTGTAAGAGATTTATGGAGTCATTCGGAACTTGGAACGTATGAAAATGGCTTAACCGGAATTGAATTGGAACCTCATGCCTCCCGCTTGTTCAAAGTAACAGCAAAACGTGGTATTGCAGCTGTAAACGATGATGATACAGATGTAATCTATACCGGAAATTGGACACGTAATGGTGGAAATGAAGTTGCTGCACAATCACAGAATCTTTCCGTAACAGTAATCGACTCAAGCATAAATCCAATACCAGCAACATCAGGTTCAAGCATTTATATTAACGATAACGACAGTACCATCAAATATGTCGGTGTCAGCAAGGGCTGGGGGTATTCTAACAATAGAAATTTAGAGCCCGGAGTCGGCGATGACTACAATAAAGATGTTCATTATACCGATGGTAATGGGGATTATTTTGTATATACCTTTAATGGCACGGGAATAGATGTGATAACAGAAATTGCAGGCAGTGAAAATGCCGATATCTATCTGGATGATACACTGGTGAAACATGTTGATAAAACTTCAGCTGTTCGGGTTTGCCAGGATACATTATACAGCGTTTCTGATCTTGCTAAGGGTACTCATACTATTAAGGTTGTAAATACTTCCTCAAACTATTTGCAGTTGGATGCCCTTAAAGTTACCAAAGCTGCCGAAGACAACTTTTTAACTACAGATACAGCTGACTTTGATGGTCAGCATGCTGTAGATATAACTCCTGTTTATGGAATCGGTTCTGTAACAGGAGTTAAAAATGGTTTGTCAGCTTTGACAGCCGGTATAGATTATACCGTCAGCGGTAGTGCTATTGAAATAAGCAGCAGCTATCTGGCTCAGCAGCAGGCAGGAAGAAACAAGCTTGTTTTCTCGTTTGCCGGAGGGTCTTATCAAATATTTACTGTTAATGTGCCTGTAACTTCCGAACCTCCTGTTGGTGCAGGCAGTAGATATATTATGGTTAATGACAACGATTCTGGTATCAAGTATAACGGTAAATGGGGTTCCGGCGGCCGTAATGCAGACTGGAAAGACTATATGGGTGATGCGCATTATGGTGAGAATGATGATGCCGGAAATCAGCCTTACTTTGAATATACATTTAGAGGAACTGGAATAGCATACTATTGCGAGCTGGATCCTGAACAGGGAAATATAGATTTTTATATAGATGGTACAAAAGCAGGCACAGCCAGTTCTAGATGTTCCGGATCTACTAAACAACCTTCAACAGCAATTTGGGAGATAACGGGATTGAAAGAAGGAATGCATACACTTAAGGCAGTTAAAGCTGATGGCGCTACATTTATGCTCTTTGATGCATTGCGGATACAGGTTCCAAATCTTATAAGTCCTGTAACAGCAACCTTTGATAAAAATCCTGTTGAACAATCGGGTTTACACATATTCCTCACTGGAAATGTTAATAATTTCTCCGGCATATCAAACGGAACGACTGCTCTAGTTCCGGGGATCGACTATACGGTATCTGGAAGCTCTATTACAATAAATAAGGCATATCTTGCATCACAGCCGGTTGGAACTTTAAATCTGACATTCAAGTACAGCGGAGACTTCCAAAACGATGTACATTTCACTCCTACAAACGGAGATTCATTCCAATATTCATTTACCGGAACAGGTATAAAATTAATTGGAGCCAAGGGCCCTGATCAAGGTGAAATGGATATTTATGTGGATGGTGAGCTGAAACGGACTGTTAATACTTATAACTCTGCCAGATTAAGTAATCAACCTATATATGAGATTACAGATTTAGAATCAGGCAGTCATACCATCCAGGGTGTAAAAAAATCTGGCAGCTTAATGCTGGTCGACCAGCTCGTTTTTACAATAGGAAAGATTAAACCGGATAAAGATAACAAGGCAGTGAAAAAGTAACTTCTGAGATGATATTAAATTTGATTGGATAAATCCATAAAAAGCAGGGGGAAATCAGATTTAACTCTGATAATCCCCTGCTTTTTTATGGAGGCATAGGGACGTCAGACTGTGTGGCAAGTAGTCAATGATATTAACATAAATGAACAAATATGATATAATTTTGCGTTACTGCTCAGGCATTCCAACCATCATCGTTTTATGGTAGCATGATAACATCACCCGCGTGCGTGATGTCCCCACAGTGCATTATCATGGATACCCATAGTCTTACGCTGTTACAAGGCGATAGGCTTGTTCCCTGTTGTTGACATTTCTATTCTCTACAGTGGATGACCTTTGGTAAATAAATCTTCCCTATTATACTTGCTAATTCTCCAATAATATACTCGTACCCTTCATTGGTCGGGTGAACGCCTTCAAACGTATATCGGGGTAAATTGAACCTATTCAATCCACTATTTGAATACATATCAGCTACCGGACATGCATAAAATGCACCAATTTTCCTAATTGCATCCGCATAATCCTTCAAAACATTTCCATTGATCTTAGTATCTATTGCACTTTTTATTACATTCCCCGATCTATGCAACGTATCCCTATGCAAAGGAGTCATAAGCACAATTTTCACTATTGGGTTACTGGAGAAAATATGATCCATAGCTGTACAATATTCACCTATAAATGTTACATCATGGTGTCTGTCCGTGCTGGTTGGAATGCTGCCAATAGGCATACCTTTTGAAAAATCGTTAACTCCAAGAGAAATAATCACCAAATCTACCTCCGTAAAGTCCTGATTTAGTATTATTTCCTTTTGTTCCTTGATACCCTGTCCTCCTATTGCAAAATTTCTCATTTCACTGAGCCCGAAACATTCTCTCAACAATGTAGGATATCCTCTGCATATCTTCCCTAGTTCAGAGTCATTATACTCCGCCGGATACTCATATTTTTTTCCATCTTGAGCCATAATGCTGTCACCAAAAAAATAAGTCCTGATATTGCTTAGTTTCATAATGTTCCCACCTTATTCGTACTATTTAATATTCTATGAAGCATGACCGCAATCTCTGCCCGTGTTGCCATGCGTTTTGGGTCCACTTTGCCTCCGGAGCCTTCCATCAAGCCTGCTTTTGTCAGCTTTCCTACCGCTTCCCTGGCATAACTGCTTATACTCTTCGCATCACTATACTCTTTCAAATACTCCTCACCGGCATCCTCAAGCTTCATTCCTGCCGCATCCAGGGCTTTGACCAAAATAACCATCATATCCTCCCTGGTTATATTCCCGTCAGGGTTAAAATAGATCCCGCTTCCCTGTGCAATGCCAAGTACTTTTGCAACTCCTATTGCATCATAGTAGTATGAACTCTTTGATACGTCAGCAAAGTTATCCTTGTAATCAGCCTTCAGGTTTAACGCTCTTACAACCATGAGTATAAAATCCCCTCTTTTTGCAGGATTCCCAGGGTTGAACATGCCGTAATCATAACCATGAATAATTCCTTTTTGGTAGAGATCGTCAATGACCTTAACCGCCCAGGAATATGGCTTTGAAATATCGTTGAAGTGAGCTGACAGACTGTTGCTTACCACTAACCCGTCACTTTCATTATGAAGCCTGTCCAGTGCTGTCACAACGTATATTTTATCATCCGGGTTGCTGGTGACTGTATCCACAAATTCCTGACTTCCATTATTATTTTTCCTAACCGTTCCAATTAACTTCAAAGCGCCGGAATTAGAAGCGAAATCGATAGTCTCACCCTTATCAAAACGGTAAATTGCATAATACGCCGTATTGATATCATTGTCATTCCATGAAAGCCGGGTACCGCCGGATCGCACTTCAAGCTTACCCTGCAATGGAACTCCGGGAGCTTTTCCCCCTTTCCATGACATAACGGGCACGAGGGCTTTTGTGGACCACAGATCGTCCTTCATAATATTCACAACCTGCTGTTTTCCTAAATCATATAAATTCTTTGTTCTAAAAAGGATCGTCCCCATGATCCCAGGATTCACTGCATTGAATATCAGCTGCCTGGAAAACTCCGGCACGGCATTCTCACCCTTGAAGTATTGATCCGAATCATCATTGACCTTGTAGAGTGCCTGCCCTATATAGAGATGCACCTTTTTCCCCCGGCATACATCCGCCCACCAGGATGCCAGCTCACCGTACGGCGCTCTGGAGTTTGCAAAGGAAAAATAAATTTGAGGAGCAATGTAATCCAAAAGCTCTTCTTCTACCCACTTTTTAGTATCTACAAAACATTTGTCATAGTTTGTGTAGCTTGTATTTGTATTGGATCCACCCGGATGGTCACTTTGATTGCCCCATACACCGGATGGACTTATGCCGAACTTAACCCATGGTTTGGCGGCTCTTATCTTATCAGAAAGCTCTTTTACAAGTATATATGTATTATTTCTTCTCCAATCACCGATGTTTGAAAAACCTAAGGGATTATATCTACTAAAAGTATCCTCGTCGCCTAATTCCCCCTCATAGCTCTCATAATAAAAATAGTCATCAAAATGAATGCCATCTATATCATAATTATCCACCACCTCCATAACACGATCATTGACCCACTTTCTCGATGCAGGAATCCCAGGGTCTACTACAAATCGGTTCATCGAGGTCTTGATCAGCTCAGGCTGCTCCATGTATACACTTTTTTCAATATTGAGTGATTCTATTGTGGCAGTACCGGTATTCATGGATACCCTGTAGGGATTAAACCAGGCATGTATTTCAAGGTTACGCTTATGCGCTTCCTCTATGGCAAAAGCCAGAGGGTCAAAGCTAGGGTCCTTACCGAAGGTTCCCGTAAGGTAACGTGACCAGGGTACTATACTTGATTTGTAGAAAGCATCTCCTTCCGGGCTTACCTGGAAGAAAACTGCATTCAAATTCATCTCACCCGCTTTATCCAGCAGTGTAATCAGTTCTTCCTTACTCTTTTGAATGCGCTCAGCTTCGTTTTCAATGATTTTGGTTGCCGGTGAAGGCCAATCCAGGTTAGCAACGGTACAAATCCATGCCCCCCTAAGCTGCCGTTTTGATATCGGCGTATCATTGGGTATATACTGCGAGTATGCATCCCAGGGATCATATCCCGTCAGCGCATGTAACGGCAGATTCACAATAAGTAGTATTACAGAAAGTAAGATTACGGTACATCTTTTAAGACCTCTTTGTTGTAACATCTTTGCCCCCACAAAAATAGACTATAATTTTATGTTAAGTTAGAATCCATAGTAAGTCAACCTGTAAATGCTGCGGATTCATTCGGAAGGGAAAATATTCATAGGGACGCTTCTCAACGGATGAATATTTGAAGCCCCATAGGCCTTATTTGACTTTTTGGAGAAACAAAGAAGACTTTGAAAAGCGCATGGCTGAAATCTGTCCCAGGCGGTGTCTTGGTACATCCTTTCCATAATCCTTCCGTAGGAATTCATTTTCTTATCTGCATCTCTATTTTATAAGATGTTGAGTCTGAGAATGGTCCCCTGACTCAATCAGCCTTTTCTAATTTCTCTATAAGAAGAAGGAGAATGCTGCATGATCTTACGAAAAACCCGTGAAAAATAGTAGGGGTCTTGAAAGCCAAGGCTTTTTGCAATTTCATTTACTTTCAGGTTGGTAAGATCAAGCTGTTGACAGGCTTTTTGAACCTTAACCCTGATAAAATAGTCCATAGGAGAAAAGCCTGTTCTTTTTTTAAAAAGATAACTATAGTGGGTTGGAGATAAATTGGCTTGTTGCGCCAGGTCTGCCAGCGTTAGAGGAAATTCAAGATGCGTTGTCATGAAAAATATGGATTCCTCAATCATACTATTCTTTTCTCGAAGACCCAGACTGTTGTCGTGATTCATAAAGAAAAAGGTCCCCAGAAGATTAGCGAGAATCTGGGATATATAGATCAAAACATCCTGCGTATAACCTTTTTCAAGACAATCGATAATATCGGAAAAAAGTGCTTTCGCCTTCGGAAGTTTCTGCATGGAGACAGGCAGGGTTGTCTGATTGTTCCTGTTAAAGTTAAAATAATATTCGGCATTTGAACCAAGAAAATGAATCCAGTATATGGTCCATGGGTCTTTCATATCCGAGCCGTAATAATGTGGAGTATTCTTTGGAATTAGAACCAGAGTATCTCTTTTTACTATACTTTTTTTTTCATCCATATGGATAAAACCTTGCCCGTTAATACAATAAATCAGGATATTTTGACTGCAGCCCTCCGGTCGGTCACGATAGTGATATTTTGCATCAGGAAAAAAACCTACGTCGGTGGGATAGACAGGTTGTATAAGGGGATGGTTTGAAGCTTCGTCAAGGAAAGACCTGGGAAGCACAAATATTTTTTCATCTCTAAAGCCTTCGGGTTTCTTTTTTATATTCATAGGATTATTATATTAAATACTGAATTGGTTTACAATAAAAAATCGTAATATAATCCATCACGATTCGTTTTTTTATCCATTTCAGGCTTCAATAATATGAGTTAAGATCATTATATAAATAATGCTATTCATGTTATGCTTCTTTAATTTATTTCGGAATACACCTGCAAAGTATTAAAATGAATGCAACAATTTAAAAAAAATTGACTCCGCAGAAAAACAGGAGGATTTTTGAAATGGACACAAACAATAAAGTACTCATGTGGGAACAAGATATGGAACTGCCCACATACCCAGTCGGCAAACCGGATAAGAATCCCATATTCCTTGAGAAGAGAGTCTATCAGGGAAGCTCGGGCAGAGTCTATCCGCTTCCTGTTATTGATAAAATATATGATGAGAAGGTAATGCAGAAATATCATGTGGTTTTCCTTGAAAACAAATACCTTCAAATATGGATTATTCCGGAGCTGGGAGGAAGAATTCAAAGAGCATTGGATAAGACCAATCAATATGATTTTGTTTACTACAACAACGTAATAAAGCCTGCATTGGTAGGACTGGCGGGCCCCTGGCTCTCAGGCGGTATAGAATTCAATTGGCCTCAGCATCATAGGCCCAGCACCTACATGCCCATTGAATTTACCTTAAAAGAAAATCAAGACGGAAGCAAAACCGTTTGGGTAAGTGAAATTGACAGGATGTACAGAACAAAGGTCACAGCTGGATTTACACTGTACCCTGACAAAGCGTATTTGCAGATAGATGCACAGCTATACAACGGAACCTGTGAGTCTCAGACCTTCCTTTGGTGGGCAAATCCTGCAGTGTCTGTAAATGAGAATACCCAGTCTGTGTTCCCTCCTGATGTGCATGCGGTTATGGATCATGGAAAAAGAGATGTATCAAAATTCCCTATTGCAACCGGCACATATTACAAAATGGACTATTCGGCAGGTGTGGATATTTCCAGATATAAAAATATTCCGGTGCCGACTTCATATATGGCTTATCATTCTGATTATAATTTTGTGGGCGGATACGATCACGGCAAAAAAGCAGGGCTACTGCATGTAGCGGATCACCATGTATCTCCGGGTAAGAAACAATGGACATGGGGCTGCGGAGACTTCGGACAGGCATGGGACAGAAATCTTACCGATGAAGACGGTCCTTATATCGAGTTAATGACAGGGGTGTTCACCGATAACCAGCCTGATTTTACCTGGCTGAACCCTTACGAAGAAAAAACCTTTACACAATATTTTATGCCCTATAAAAATATCGGAATGGTAAAAAATGCGACAATGGATGCTGCAGTAAACCTTGAGGTTGAAGACGGCACACTTCGTGTAGCAGTGTATACAACTTCTGCTTACAAAAACGCACAGCTCGAACTTAAGAGCAAGGACCATGTATACTTGCAGAAGACCCTCAATATTTCACCTGAAGATACATATCAGGGTGAATGCAAATTATATCCAGGAGATGAAGAATCCGACCTTTTATTAACTGTTAAGGATCCGGATGGAAAAGTACTTGTATCCTACAAGCCAGTGAAAAAGAAGTATGAACAGATTCCGGAACCTGCAAAAGCAATTCCGGCACCTGAGCTGCTTTCTAACAATGAAGCGCTTTATCTGGCGGGTATGCACCTTGAACAATACAGGCATGCAACCTATGAACCGGATGGATATTACCTCGAAGGTCTGAAAAGAGACAAAGACGATATCCGAATTAACCATGCTTACGGAAAGCTTTTATTTAGAAGAGGCCAGTTTAAAAAGAGTGAAGAATATTTCAGAAGAGCTGTCACGACATCTACAAGGCACAATCCGAATCCTTATGACAGCGAACCCTATTTCAATCTTGGCTTATCCCTTAAAATGCAGGGTAAATATGACGAAGCCTATGCTGCTTTCTATAAGGCGGTATGGAGCGCCGCTATGCAAGACAGCGGATATTTCTCTCTTGCAAGAATTGCCGCATTAAAGGGTGACTTGCAGCTGGCTCTACAGCATGCCGAAAGATCAATTATACGTAACTACCACAATTTTAAAGCCCGCAATGTGAAGACTGCCGTATTGAGAAAATTAGGCAGAACCGAAGCAGCAGAGAAATTTGCAGCCCAAACAATGGAAATTGATATTCTTGATTTTGGCTGTCGTAATGAACTGTACCTTTTGGCGAAAACAAAGGGGAATCATAAGGCTGCAGAAAGGATTCTATCAGAACTCAAGACCATTATGCGCAGTGACAGCAAGAATCACATTGAATTAGCCATTGAATATGCTGAATCAGGATTCCTTGCTGAAGCGATTGAAGTATTGAAGCGACTTGAAACGGAGCAGTCAAATGAAGAAATCAGCCCGATGGTATTATACTATCTGGGGTACTATAACTATAATACCGGCAATTCAGATGAGGGGATGTCGTATTACAGAAAAGCGGCTGCAGCCAGCCCGGATTACTGCTTCCCCAACAGGCTTGAAGACATAGTGGTGCTTGAGAATGCGCAAGCGTTAAATCCACAAGATGCGAAAGCATTTTACTACCTCGGAAATCTGTGGTATGACAGAAAACAATTTGAAGAAGCGATCGAATGCTGGGAAAAGTCAAGATCTGTTGATGACAGTTATGCAACGGTTCATAGGAATTTATCCCTGGCGTACTATAATAAGCAAAATGATCCGCAAAAAGCCAGAGAAGCCATCGAGAAAGCATTTTCTCTCAATCAGAAGGATGCAAGGATATTCCTGGAGATGGATCAGCTTTACAAAAAGATTGGAATTACGCCTGCAGAAAGACTCGAAAATTTTGAAAATTTCATGGAGCTTGTGGAATTCAGAGATGATTTGTATGTGGAATATTGTACTCTCCTGAATCTCAACGGACAGTATGAGAAATCTTATGACTGCATGATGGGAAGAAGGTTTCATCCCTGGGAAGGCGGAGAAGGCAAGATTACTTCCCAGTACGTTCACGCAAATGTTGAAATCGGTAAAAAACTGATAAAAGAGAAGCATTATATAAAAGCGATTAAAGTATTAAAACGTGCAGCTGCATATCCACATAATCTTGGAGAAGGAAAATTGTATGGAGCACAAGAAAACAATCTGAATTATTATCTGGGGTGTGCATACGAAGGCCTGGGAGAGGCAGAGACTGCCAGAGAGTACTTCCTCAAAGCATCCGTAGGATTGGATGAGCCTGCCAGCGCCGTGTTCTACAACGATCAACCCCCTGAAATGATTTTTTATCAGGGAATGGCACTTTTGAAATTAGATGAAAAAGCTCAAGCCAACAGCAAGTTCAACAAGCTGTACGATTACGGTGAAAAGCACTTGCATGATAATGTAACAATGGAGTATTTTGCAGTATCCCTGCCGGATCTTATGATATTCAACGAAGATCTGAACAGAAAGAATCAGGTGCACTGTCATTATCTGATAGGGCTAGGCAACCTGGGAAAGGGAAAGCAAAAGGAGGCTGAGCTGGAGTTCCGAAAGGTAATGGAACTGGAGGCAAATCATTTAGGAGCACGTACACAGTATTGATACGAGAAAAAGGAGATAAAAAACCATGATAAAAACAGGATTCGAGGTAAAGCGTTCACAGAAAAAAGTTGAGCTGACCGCTGATCTTTGTGTTGTTGGCGGAGGGATTGCCGGTGTTTGCTGTGCCATTACTGCTGCCAGAGAAGGAATAAAAGTATTGCTTGTTCAGGACAGACCTGTTCTGGGAGGAAATGCATCCAGTGAAGTAAGGCTTTGGGTATTGGGCGCCACAGCGCATAGTATGAGCAACTCCAGATGGGCAAGAGAAGGCGGTGTGATTGACGAAATTCTTGTTGAGAATATGCACCGCAACAAAGAAGGGAATCCAATCCTATTTGATTCAGTTGTTCTTGAAAAAGTCAAAGCGGAACCCAATATCACATTGCTTCTTAATACCAATGTATTTGATTTGGAGAAATCCGATGATCATACAATTGCTTCTGTATTGGCATATTGTTCTCAAAATGAAACTTTATATAAAATAAAATCCAAGCTGTTTTGTGATTCTTCAGGAGACGGAATTGTAGGATATCTGGCAGGCGCACCATTCCGTTTCGGAGCGGAGACAATGGAAGAGTTTGGTGAAAAATTCGCACCGGATGTAGAAGAATATGGTGAACTACTGGGACATTCCATTTTCTTTTACACCAAAGACACAGGGAAACCTGTAAAATTCATTCCAAATGAAATCGGTTTAAAAGATATTGAGAAAAAAATTTCTCGTTATAAAAACTTCAATGTAAATGATAACGGCTGTCTATTCTGGTGGATTGAGTACGGCGGCAGACTTGACACAATTCATGATACCGAGGAAATCAAATGGGAGCTTTGGAGAGTCGTATACGGAGTTTGGGATTATATTAAGAACTCCGGGAACTTCCCGGAGGCTGAAAATCTTACATTGGAATGGGTTGGAGCAATCCCTGGAAAAAGAGAAAGCCGCAGATTTGAAGGAGCATACATGCTGACACAAAAAGACATTGTGGAGCAGCTTGTGCATCCGGATGCAGTTTCCTACGGAGGGTGGTCTGTTGACCTGCATCCGGCTGACGGAGTATACAGCCCAAAACATGGATGTAATCAGTATTACTCAAAGGGGATCTATCAGATTCCATACAGATGCCTCTATACCCATGAGATTAAAAATCTGTTTCTGGCTGGCAGAATTATCAGTTCTTCTCATGTAGCTTTCGGTTCAACGAGAGTAATGGGAACCTGCTCCAATTCTTCTCAGGCTGTGGGAATGGCAGCAACCATTTGTATCGAGCAGGGATTGCTTCCGGCAGATATCATGAAACCGGATAAAATGACGCAGCTTCAGAACCGTCTGATTGAGAAAGCACAGCACATTCCGGGCATAAGTTACAAGAATGAGAAGGACCTGGCGCAGACAGCCCGTCTTGAAGCTTCCAGCCAGCTGCTACTGGACTCAATGACAAACCTTAAAAACACAATCATTAAGCTGGATAAGGAAATTGCTCAGATGATTCCTTTACAACCCGGCAGTGTACCAAAGCTTACTTTTTATGCTGATGTAGAGCAAGATACCGAATTGAGAGTGGAATTCAGAATCAGCAAAAAAGCCTTCAATCATGCGCCTGAATTGGTACTTTTCGAAAAAGTATACCAATTAAAGGCTGGCAAAGATATTGAAATACAATTGGATGTTAATAATAAAATAGATGCTGAAACATATGGTTTTGCATGTTTCTTTAAAAACCCGTTAGTTCAGTTGCATGGTACTGATAAAAGAATCACAGGAATGATGGCGCTTTGGCATGAAAGAGATCAGGATGCGGAACATATCGGTTTTGAAGACTTTGAATTCTGGGTACCGATGCGCAGACCGGATACCTTCTTGCTATGCTTTCATGCAGAGCCTGAAATCCGATGCTTCCAACCGGAAAATGTAACAAACGGAATCCAAAGACCTACAACCAATCCCAATGCATGGGTTGCTGATACAAAGGATGCGAATCCTGAGATTACCCTTAAATGGGATGAGAAAAAGACAATCCGCGAAATCGTTCTATGCTTTGATTCGGACTTTGATCATCCAATGGAATCTGTATTGAGAGGACATCCTGAAAATGATATGCCTTACTGTATAAAGCATTATTGTATCTATGATGATGCAGGAAACATGATTTATGAGAAGAAGGATAATTATGTTTCGACCCATCGTATAAAATTGGATTCAGAGGTTAGGACAACACAAATAAGAATTGCGGTAAAAGAAATGTGCGGTGACGCACCTGCTGCTTTATTTACCGTAAGATGCTATTAATAGATTAGGTGGTAAAAGTCATGTCTAAAATTATTACAGCAACAGATAGAAATTATATGGAATCAGGCAGTTGGAGCCAAGGCGAACAAATAGGATATGAAAACGGCATAACGAGAATATCTTCAGAAATCGGAGCAACAGCAAGTTGGAGAGAATATGCCGATCAAGACGGAAATTATGATATCTATATATGGGCTGCTTCAGGGGTAACCGATGTAATTAAGGTAAAATGCACCATCAACTCTCTTAAAGGTACATGGACAAAAGAATTTGAGCAAGGAAAAAATCGCGATGAGTGGATAAAATTAGCCACTATAACAGCTGCATCAGGTACCGCGGTATCGCTAAATATAAGTGTTGTTTCAGAGAACGGCAAAACCTATGCAACGGCAATGAGATTGGAATCTACCACTGCTGATGCTGATCCGGTTGCTTCTTCTAAAGTCCGGGAAGAAATTACAGAAACCTTCATATTTGTAAATCAGACAGGCTATGATATCGGCAAGTCAAAAAGAGCGACTGTTGTTAATGTTGGGGATGGTACTGTATTTTCAGTGATTGATGCCTCGACGAAGGAAACGGTATTTACAGGAACAGTAGAGAAGGGGATTGCTGATTTCACAAATTTGGATCCCATAGCTAAAAAGGATTTTTATATAGAATGCAACGGCTCTGTTTCATACAATTTTACCATCGCAAAAAACTGGATGCAGCGAGTATCCATAAAGCCTGCTCTGGCATTCATGGATCAATCCAGAAGTGATACTTTCAATTGGGGAAATATTGAAGATGCTGTAACTTACGCCTGGCGTGACAGTGCCCAATTCTCCTTTGAATTGAATAGCCTTGTATTTCAATATATGGCAAATCCTTGGGCATATGAAAGAATGCCGTATGGTATTACCAATTTGTCCACCTGTGAGTATCCTGAGATGCGGGTCCAAAACGAGCCTGATATTGTTTGGCTTATGAAATTCGGGGCAGAAAGATACTATGACCAGGGCACAAATCATGGTTATAAGCTCCATATGCTAGTGAAAGAACAGCTTCCGTATTTCTTGTATATTTATCCTTATATCAGTGAATATGTATCTGAAGACTTTTATAAGAAAATACGTGATTTTACAATTAAAATTTGGGGAGATCCGGTCAGTACTTATAAGTCTTATGATATTCCGGGAGAAAATAATGATTTGTTCTCCGTACAGACATTAATCGGTGGGATCAAAGGATCGTTACCTCCAGCGCATTCCATCCAGCCAAATCTTCTTCTGTATGAAATAGTACGTAGGGATGGACTCGGGGATGGAAAGGAGTATTTTGATGCTGCTTATAGAAACTGCGAATGGATTTTGAACAACATTGATATTACAGCACCGGAGTATTCAAAAGGTCAGCGTATGAGCGAACATATTACCATGGAGAATCTTACGTTCTTTGCAGAGAAATATCCTAATACATGTCCGCCAAAATTATTATCTGAAATAGAACGCTGGGCCGATAAAATGATTGCCCGTTCAGAAAATATGTGGGATATGCGTATGGCATCCGCCATATCTGCCGGAGATGAAGCCGATATATGGACAGGTGCGGCTTGTATGAAAACCCCTATGAACGAACCGGGTAGCGCAGCAGGGATCATGGCAATATGCTATGCGGTTGTCCGACTTCTGAAGGACGAAACAAAAATAAACAGGTTAAAAGCCATCGGCATTGCCGGTATTGATGATATGTTCGGCCGTAATCCATATGGAAGATCATTTTTCTACAATGCAGTAAAAGATATCGAGGGCTGTAAATTAGGTTGGTTTGACTATCATATCGGCGGATACGGCATGTTGGAAAAAGTCGAAGGTAGAATAGACGGTGCGCCGAAGGAAGCGGCATATCCTTTCAATCCTAAAGCAGATAAAGGTTATACAGAGGGCTGGGTAGCCTTTAATGCCTGCTGGAATTCTTCTCTTGCTTATTCATCTGCTGATGATGTGGCTATCGAAATTATGGATGACAATTTCAAATGTGAAATTGTAAAGGCAAAAGCAGGCGAAACGATTGGAATCAAATTAAAAGCACCATTGAACTTTGACTATGACAAAATTGAAACCGCACAAGTCATTGTAAAGGAACTCAATAGCAATAAGATTGAAAAAGTAATACTTCAGGAAGAAAACCAAGACAGCTTTTATTTTGTAGGTATTATAAGACTTCCGGAACAACCAACCGTGTTGGAAGTATCCTACGGTTACGGTTTCTTTAAGAGTTCAAAAACAATAGAAGTTTCAGCAAAATGATAGAGGGACGGGGTTATTGGCATAAAATTCACCTCTGATATACAGTACTATATAGTAGAGATGATGTCAACAACCCCGTCCGAAACCACTGAAAAAGTACCATTTCTGAAAAAACGCCAACGGAGTTATGCGGGCTTCAGGCATCAAATTTCAGAAAAAAGAGACTTTTTCATCAGTCTCGAACCTGTCCCCTAGTCCCTTATTTGTGATGGTCTCAAATGAAAATTGTTTCTCGCCTCGTTCTATTTTGCCTTCATATTGTGGAGAAATTTCAACCTCCTGTAATAAACATACAGGGGAGTTTTGAAAATAACTTTAGAACAATTTAATCCGCTCATAATTGGTATTGGTTTATTACTTCTTTAGACATCTCTATTTAGCAATAAGTCGAGCCAAGGAACCCTCCCCTGACTCATTGATATCATTTTTCTTGATTTAATCAATTGGCATTGTCTTAGAATTATTACATAATCATGGTTTCAGAGGATGACTTATTTAACTGTCGGTTGAGAAGCTTGGATTTTTATTATGCCATTTAGCATGCAGGATTACACTTAACAACACTTCTTTTCCAGTTCCACCTCAATATTGTGTTCAATATCCGGTGAAAGTCCGCGTACAGCTTCCCGTTTTATAACAACTATTCCATTGTTTACTGTGTGATAAATTAATTGCTTGTCTCCACTGATTGATTTTATAGCGTATTCTCCTGCATCCAGCTTGTCCTTGTTCTTATATATTATTCTCAGCTTTCTTCCTGCAAACCATATAGCAACTCCAGCTTCTCCATCTTCATCAAACTGCCGGGCAACCAGCTTTGGCTCCAAAACCAGGTCTCCTAACTCACCTCTTATGCCAAACATCTGAGTTATTACAGTTAGCATCATCCAACTGGCGGACCCTGTCAGATAGTGGTACATCCCTCTTCCTCTTTCATTCGTATACTCGGGAATTCCCGGATATATCCTGCTGTTATTAAAGTCAGAGCAGTGTTTATAAATCCCATCCAGCACATTGAATCCTTCTCTTGAAAAACCGCGTTTGTAAAGAGCATATGCAAACATTACAGCCATATGGCTGAACATAGCCCCATTTTCCTTATGCCCGAATGCAAATCCAAAACACCTTCCAAGGTCCAGTTTTACTTCACCGAAGTCAGTGTTAAGCCTATATCCTCCAACCCTATTCTCTTTGAGATAGTGATTGGCTGACATCATGATTTTCATTATCTGCTCATGCCCGGCAATATTTCCCATGATGGGAAAAACCTGTCCCGTCAGCGTCATCCTCACGCCATGATCATATTCACCTTCAACTCTTCTACCTGAGTTGTCATAATACCCATTGTACCATGCAAATCCTGATTTATTGCAAATCCATTCCTGTTTCCTTATTACTTCTGTTATAAAGTCCGCTTTTCTTTCGAGGTCTTTTATTAGTTCATCAACACACACTTTTACTTTTTTGCCCGATATCTTATGTTTACAAGCATCATAATACTTCTCCAGCAGTTCGTGCTTTGAATCTACCGATTCATAATTTATGCTATCATTCATCGTATCCAATAATAAAACAATTTCTAAGGCCAATTCAACCTCATATACACGGTTTTTCTGTTTTAAACTTCTTAAGAGCCCACAAAGATCAGACATGTTGCTTCCATATAGAGCAGAAAAGGCTACACTTTCTCCGTTTTGTTCAGCCATGTCAAAAGCATCATTCCAGTCTGCACCCTCCAACCGGATAATATTATGCTTACCCACATTAAAAAATGGTGTAAGATGCTGAACCAGAAGGTGCTCCAGAATTGTACCTTCATAGGCATTTCCTTCCCGGTCACGCTGGTAACATCCCTGCTCCGGTTTCCACATCCAATCTTTTTCCCTGCTCCTGTAGATCTGCATATCTTTGAAATAGGTTTGCTTTTCTAACAAAAACTCAATATCGCCTGTCTGGTCCATATATAGTTTTGTCGTGAGAAAAGGCCACGCTCCGTGGTCCATCCAAACTCTTGTGATGTTATTCCTGTCGGCAATAAATTCACCTGGTTTTGAACCGATAATTGTCGCATTGCTTCCATCCATTCTTACTCCAGCAAAATTATTCAGCAGCAGATTTTTTACATCCTCAGGATCTGTAAGCAGCAGTGCAAGGCAATCCTGCCATAAATCCCTCCATCCCCTTCCGCCTCTTCCATAATCATGATGAGGCAAAAACGAGCATCCGTATATTCTTCTCAGTATGGGTTGGAGGCTCACCCATTTTATCCAATGGTTGAAGTCCTGATTACCCTTGACGAATGACACTTTAGAAAGCTTTTTCTCCCAGAATTCTTTATTCTGATTAAGGTATGACTCAAAGCTCCTTTCGCTTAAATATCTGTCGATGATGCAATCCGCAAAAGATCCATCGACATCAATTGCAGCAGCAATGATGTAGGTTTCGGAATCACCTGCCTCAAGCTCTTTATCTTCAAACCGCATCCCGCCCATTGCTTCGTAGCCTTCAAAGTTTTCTCCGGCTTTACAGCCATTATAAATATTCCTTACTACAATCTCGGGCCACTCCAGACAGCCACCTTCACCTACAAAGTCTTCCAATAAAGGGTAAAAGCATACGGGCTTGTTACCGTCTCCTTCCGCCCCAAAGATTCCATAAGCTGTTTTGTTGACTTTATGTCCCCTTTCATCAAAAGAAAGTGCGGGCTTAACCACCACGCCGTTTTGGGTTGTATGGATCCTGTGAAGTAATGATGTAACGTGCCTGTGATCCCGTAGATTATCTGCTGACCTTCCATATACGGGAATAGCAGCTATCGGAGAAATCTTGATTCTTTTGTCTCCGGTATTTGTTATTTTAACTTTCATCAACTCAACCATGTCATTATTTGCAGGAACGTAGGTTGTTATTTCCGATGTAAGACCCAATAGTCTATTTTCTCTGATTACCTTATGCCACAAAAATCCTGCTTCCATTGTTACATACTCGTTACTATTCTCGTCAAATCGCAACGCTGTTTGTTTTGACGAATTTCCTGCAGCGGACCACACCTCATGATGATTGACAACCACCCAAAAATTTCTTGCAGATTTTGTATTATGCAGATCTTCCTGGGATACGGGAAGCAGCATAAAACAGTTCTGCCCTGTTTTCAAATCGCCGTTTAAAAGCGGCGTAATACAAGACATCATCCCGGCTTCATTAGCTAAAGGGAAATACAGATAGCTGGTTTTTTCAGGGTTATCCAGTCTAAATGCACTTTGATTGTCTATATACTCCCATCCATATTGTTTTTTATTGTGCACGCTAACCATCCTTTCGAATTAAAAATAATCGGCTTTAACCTTGTCGACTACTTCCTTATAAACAACAATACTAGCCTCTTCCACCATTTTGTCTATTAAGTCATTATACTTTTTTTCAATATATGAAATTTTCACAAGTTCTTTTTCATCATCAAATTCCCTGTAACCATGTTGTATTTTTTCCACACATTTTATGATACTGAAGCAGTGCCTGTTTTCATCTTTAAACACTTCACTTATTTGTCCTTCCGATAATTTATCAGCAATCCCTATTGTAGTTTCATGATAATCAAGATCTTCCTTTCTGTTTTTCATATCAAATACATGTTCCTCATAACTATAGTTTGAATTGCCGCTTTTTGCTATTTGTTTAACTGCTTCATCAAACGAATGGTGATCTATTTGACCCGCCAATTCTTCCATTTCTTTTTTCGCTTGGTTTTCAGATAGTGTATTCCTATTACCGCTAATAGAATAATTAACAAATAACCTTTTGATTTTTATCGTATCCGGATATTTATAATATTTCGATTTTATTTCTTCGTAGTATATTTTAAGTTTTTCATTGTCTATAGACAGTTCATCTTTTTCAAGTACTTTTTTTAAATCGGTCACCATATTGCTGAATCTATAGTGAAAGAACTCTTTTTCACCATACTGCTGGGGTCCGTATATTACTTCATTCCTTGCCAGGGCTTCCCTACGCTTTTTGTTTTCATCCTTTAAAAGTTTTAAAAATCCTGTATAGCTTATATCTTCCACCAATCCCTTTTCTCTAGCAAGCACCTGTTGAACTTTTATTCTGGTTAATTGATCAAGAGTTCTTTGTTTTAATACCTCTATGGGTATTTCCTCCCCGAATCTTTTCTCCCAAAACTCCTTGTCATTTACATCTGATCCGTACGTTTTCCGGAAGTAGTTCATTGTCTCTGCTCTGTTTTCAGCCATAAATTTATTAAATTCCCTAAAGGAAATCTGCTCATTGTTTACTTTTGCAACGGTCGTGTTTTCATCAATTACTCCAACCCTTAAAAATACTTTGACAACCAAGAATAGCAGTACGACTGTAAAGATACTTGTAAGAATAAATATAATTACAATTCTTCGATTATTAATCGTGTTCATAATCAATCATCCTTTGTCACCAAACATAGTAGGCAAGGGGCTGTCTCAAAGTACTATGTAGGGATTGCCTATCGGGCAATCCGCATTTTGAGACAGCCTCTTTAACAAAATAATTATAAATACTTAATAAAGCTCAGATCGTCCATCTTGTACAATTATCTACTGGGTTACCAAAACATTGTCAAAACGGGTAGCTGTTGAATGCATTCTGAATCCAACCTTACCGCTTGTAAGTTGACTTACACTGTTTGTCCAGTTTATTTTTTGCACACCATCTACATACCCAGCAATGCTGTTCCCTGTCGCAACCACTTTGAGTGTATAGAATTGTCCCGTACTCATACTAAATGCTGCTTCACTTACCTTCGTTAGTGTCCCGCCTACGTTCTTATAAAGTTCCACTTTGTCGCCATTGTCATTGAGTCTGAGCATATAATAGTTTGCGGCGTCTGCATATCTGAATAAAAGCCCTGTATTGCCATTTGCCGTATTTATCTTTACTTTTGCCTCATAGGTATAATCTGTCCATGTGCTTTCGCCGGCGTATGCTATCGCTTCCCCTGATGTCGAAGACTGCGAATATACATAGCTTCCGTCGGTTACTACACTCCATGTACCACCGCTTGTTGTCCAGCCTGTCGCGTTGCCGTCTTCAAAATCATCACTTAACAAAGTACCAGCCGGTGGAGTGGGCGTAGGTGTTGGTGTTGGCGTTGGTGTTGATGAACCGGATGAATACTCGTGTGCACCAATATCCGGAGCACCGTTGTAAAGTGAATTACCAAAATAGTCCTTGCCGCCGTTGTTGGAAATGCTAACTCCGGCATTTATACAGGGTGAATCGGATAATAACTTATAACCATCCGCTGTTGCTCTGCTTGCAGCTACGCCGGGATTAACAAATTTAGGGTCACCTACTACTTTATGCGGATCACTCGGTACACCGGAGTTCGCTCCATAAAAACAGTTATAATCGTATACTATCTTACTTCCGGTTTGATAATTGGCATTTTTACCATTGTAAAATATATTGTTATAATAATATGCAATTCCGTCGGGTGAAGGTTTTGTCAGGTATCCGCCACTTCCAACCGTCCTGTAGAAAACATTGTTATAAACATAGAGATCTTTTGCACCCTGACCACTAATAACAGGAAATGAAAATACACCCATCATATCCAAATCATTTTGGGAGATGTTATACCGGAAGGTATTCCTATCCGTCCCATTCATGATTAAAAGCGTACCGCCCTGGTTGTTATGGCTGTAATTGTATTGGTAAATACTATCATATACACCAACATCAAAGTCCCACGGCTGTCCGTCAGCATCGATTTTTTTTGTGTCAAAGGCTTCATTGTATTGAAAAACAGCCCCCGTAGTGTAATATGCCCACTGTGCTGCAACAACTGCAATGCTATCCAGATAATTGACAATTGACGTATTTACCTCACAGTACGTTCCTATTTTGTTTGTGGTGTTATATTCTACTATCGGTGAAACCGCAGCTCGAACCAGTATTCCATCCCTGTGTATTTTTTCAACATAGTTATTTCTTATCCGCACGTTTTTAAAAGCATCGGTCTTATGAAGCCATGAAGTGTTTGAAAAAGCATTGGTCATTGTCTGTATTCCCGTATCTGCAACATTTATTACGGTACAGCCTTCAACTAAGACGTCATCCCAGGTGCTTTCAGGGTCGGTACCAGCCCCCCTTGCATGAAAGTTAATTCCTCCTGTTCTTCTGTCGGTACCGAAAACATCATGGACATAAATATTTTTTATGTATATATGATTAAAATTACCTGCACCTGTCCCTTCTCCTACAACAAGCACACCGCTTCTCCTCATGTCCGTAGAGTGCTGTCCGCTTGTTATTTCAAGATTATTAACCTCCCAGTACGATACATTTTTTAATCTTACACCGAAGCCTTCATTTGAAACTGCCGTATTGCCGAAATTAATGAGCGGCTTATTTCCAGTTCCGTACATGTCCACTTTAATCGGGTCCACACTTGTACCAGACCCTTTAAGATCAAGATACTGGTCATTCCACACGCCACCTGCTTTGAGAAGTATTACATCACCAGGGCTGAATGTTATACTGTTTACTTTTCCTAATGTCTGCCAGGCTGAACCTGAACTTGTCCCACTATTACTGTCGTTTCCATTTACTGAGTCCACATAGTAGGTTGTACCTGCTGCGCTCACCGGCATAATATACATGATACTTAAGACCAATGCTACTGCTAAAAAAACTGAAATACCTTTGAGTACTCTCATACTTTTCACTTGAACTTATCCCCTTTCCTTTATCTGTTTTCTTGATCACCTAAATATAAATCATATTCTTTAAGCATAACGTATAAGAAAGTTGGCTTCGTCAATTTATGCTAGGGTATTCCTAGATAGCGAAAAGCCTTTAGGAAGACTTTCTTGATGTATAGGAAATTGAAAAGCATAATTCCCTATACATTAAAAAACCACCCCTCCTTCCCCGTTAGAAAATTTGCTTGAATAAGCATGTGTTTAGAATTTTCTCTACACCTCACTAAATATATGCACCCTGCTTTCTAAGCACTTCCTGCAGCCCAGCTATATGGATATCCCTTAAAGCCTTTCGGTCTGCGCTGCAAATCGCTGTAGCAGTACCTGCAGCCTGGCCGGTAGCAAAACAGCACGGCATCACCCTGAAGGAGCCATGCATTGCCCTGTCTGCCGATAATGTCCTTCCAGCCACGATGACATTCTCTAAACCTTTGGGAAGTAGTGCCCTGTATGGAATACCGTAAGATTCCCCCGTTTTGTACCTGGAAGTATAGAATTCACTTTTTTCATATTCAGAAATTATATCCTTGGGACGGGACGCATGAATATCGATGGGATATGCATACCTTGCGATGGTGTCCTCAAATAAAGCCCTATTCATGTAGTCCTTTTTCGTTAGCCTGTATTCTCCTACGATCCTTCTGGATTCCCTTAACCCGATAAACGGGCCGGAGGAAGCTAAAACAGCATTTTCCAAGCCGGGAACATACTTATTTAAAAATCGGATCAAATCGGGAATTTTCTTTCTTGATTCCATTTCTGCCCTTGTCAAGTCCTCTGCCTTTAAAGGGTTGACCTCAAAAACGTGTCCGAAATTCAGCCCGGCAATACTCCCGTGCTGCAGCTTAAACGTAGCAACATTCTTTTCAGGAAAAGGGAAGTCCCCGTTTTCTCTTGCTTTGTTCACTGCAACATTTAAATTGCCGGTCTCGTGTTCCTCTTTTTTATATTTTAAAAACTTTTCGCTATCGACATTTGCCAGCCTGAAGCAAAGCGTTACCCCCTGAACCAGTCCGTTCTCATCGCCGTATTCGAATTCTCCGCCTGCTTTTGCTATCAAATCCGCATCACCGGTGCAATCGATAAAAAATTTCGATTGAATTTTAAACCGGCCTTCTTTATTGACAACGGTAATTCCTTTTACTTCACCTTTTTCCGCTTCAACGTCTTCAACAAAGGTATGGAGCAAAACTTTGCATCCGCTTTCCAATACCATCGCATCCAAAACCCTTTTTAGAATCTCAGGATCAATCGCTACCCAATCCAATTCATGGATACCGTTGTTTTTCTCGACAAAGGGGTCTTCCCATGCCTGTGCTTTCATCGCTTCCAATACTTCCAAGCCAATTCCTCTTACGATTGCCTGTTCGCCGTCACTATACGGACAAAACACCGGCACCGAAGCATTGGTAGCCATACCTCCCAAAAAGCCATACCTTTCAATCAGTAATACACTGGCATGATTTCTTGCAGCTGCTATTGCCGCTGCAACCCCGGACGGACCTCCCCCCGCAACTACAACATCGTAATTCCCATCATAAATACTCATTCTACACTCCCCTTTACTTGTATTTTAGCCTTTCAAACCGGAAGTTGCTATTCCTTCAATAATGAACTTCTGCGCACTCAAATATGCGACCAGTACCGGCAGCAAGGATAAACAGGTAGCCGCCATCAACAGTGCATAATCCTGGGTATACTGAGCCAAAAATGCCCTTATTCCAATCTGAATGGTCTTCTTACTGTCGGTGCTCAGGTAGATCAACGGATGTAAAAAGTCGTTCCATGACCAAACAAAGCTAAAAATGCCCAAACTTGCCAACGCCGGCTTTGTTAACGGAAGTATAATCCTCGCAAAGATCATAAACTCGCTGCATCCGTCAATTCTTGCCGATTCCGACAATTCATTCGGAATGGTCAAAAAGAACTGTCTTAACATGAAAACTCCAAAAGGCATAAATGCACCAAGCAGTATCAGCGCCCAGGGTGAATTCACCAGCCCAAGCTTCCGCATGATAATAAACTGTGGGATCATAATGACTTGTTGGGGAATCATTAGCGTAGAAAGATACGTAACAAAGATAGTATCTCTCTCCTTAAAGTACAGTTTTGAAAAAGCGTAGGCCGCCAATGCACTGGTAAACAATTGTATTGTTAACGTTATACAAGTAATAAAAAGGCTGTTTTTGAAATACGTCAACAAGGGCACTTTCTGAAAAACCAGTAGATAGTTTCCCCACTGAGGAACCTCCGGAATCCACCGGATCGGAAATTGAAAAACCTCCGTCTCCACCTTTAAGGAAGCGGAGATCATCCATGCGAACGGAATTAACATCAGGATACTTCCCAGCCCTAGTGCGATATAGGTGATACACTTGTTAATCAGACTTTTATATGTTGTATCATTCATTGCTTCAACCTCCTATCCTAATAATTAACCCATTTTTTTTGTCCACGGAATTGTATCAGCGTAACCATCAATATCAATGCGAAAAGAACATATGCTAATGCGGAAGCGTAGCCAAACCTGCTGTTCTGGAATGATTCGGTGTAGATATAATATACCAGTACATTGGTAGCCCTTCCGGGACCTCCTCCGGTCATGGCATAAATCTGGTCGAAAACTTTAAAAGAGGTTATGATTCCCATAATAGTTACAAAGAAGATGGTGGGAGAAAGCATCGGGACTGTTATGTTCCGAAATTGTTGAAACCAATTAGCCCCGTCCATCTCACCAGCTTCATAGAGTTCTTTCGGTATACCTTGCAAGCCGGCCAGGAGAATGACCATATTATACCCGAAGCCTTTCCAAACAGTCATAATCATAACGGCCGGCAGTGCCCATGTTGTGGAACTTAACCAGCGCGGCGGATTTGCCATCCCTATACTTTTTAGAAACATATTGATCGGTCCCATCGACGGATGGTAAAATGCACTCCAAACGACAGCAACCGCGACTACCGCCGTAATATACGGCATAAAATAAATTGCCCTGAAAATATTAATTCCTTTTAATTTCTTATTCATGATGATGGCTACCAGCAGCCCGATAAAAATACTTACAGGAACCGTGCCAATGGTGTATACGATGTTGTTCTTGATGGAGATTAAAAAAGTTTCGTCCTTAAACAGGGTGATATAATTCTTTAACCCGATAAACTTTAACTCGCCAAACCCGTCCCAATCGGTAAAACTCAGGACCAATGACCATATGACAGGTATTAACACAAAAACGACATACCCCAGTAGATTGGGTGCTAAAAACAAATATGCTATTTTTCTTTGAGAGCTTTCTGCGCGATAACTTTTTCCCTTCATCCCTATCCCTCCGTTGTTCACTATGGTACTATTATCTCATTCTGCGGTAAAAGTGAATAGTTTGAACATTTTTCAACCCCCTGTGCACCCGCTTTGCCGGATGAACCAAAGTAAAAGCGACCGGGCATCGAGCCCCATCGCTTTTGTTCAGATTTGCTTTGCAAATGACCCAAAAAAAGAGACTTTGCACGTATGCAAAATCTCTTCCAAGCTGTCGAAATTACTTATATTTTGCCAGCGCTTCGGCCCTTCTCTTAATGATCTTTTCCATCGCTTTATCCGCATTTTGCTCACCTACGAATGCCAGTTCACCTTCTTCTGTCATGATCTTGTCTACATCCGAAGCTCCAACCTTGAATGGGAACTGGGGAATCGCATTGAGTTTAAGGAATATCTTTAAGTTTGCCGGCTGCGGCGTATCTCCGACAAAAGCATTGAGAATCTTGTCATTGACATATGCCGGCGATTGCTTGTCTGCAGCATATATCAACGAACCTTCTTCACCGGTAATAAACTTGATTAATTTCCAGGCATCCTCCTTATGCTGGGAAGTTCCATTGATACATAAAAAGGTGGAAGGTCCGCCGATGGTAGTTCCTGCTGGAACGCCTTCGGGATGCGGCGGGTTTGCAATGTCGTAATCAAAGGCTATTTTTCCATCTTTCTTAAATCCATTTAATATGTTTAACATCCAATCCCCGATCACCATCATCGCTACATTGCCTTTAGCAAAAGCATCCCTATGGTGTACTTTTCCTGTCTTTACATCTGCCCAGGGCATTTCGGACTTGTCTACATTCTGCATTTTGATGTGAAGCGCAAGCCCTTCTTTCGCAAGAGAGAGGTCATCGTCAAAAATCGTCTTGCCCTTCTGTATCTGTGGAATAGCCCAGACTTGAGCCCAATCCTGCATGAAGGAACCCCAGATTTTGTTTGCCCCATCCCCTTTGGTCATCTTTTTGGCAAGTTCGGCATACTCGTTCCAGGTCATGTCATCCTTCGGGTAAGGCACTTTTGCATCATCAAACAGCTTCTTGTTGTAATATAGCAGCCATCCGTTTTTTGCCGTCGGTAACCCAAGCAATTTTCCATCGATTTTCGAATAATTAATGGTTGAGCCGAAGGGCGTTAAATCCCACTTGTCTTTTGCCACATAATCATCTAACGGTACTGCCTTGAATTTTGCGGCAAAATCCACATAATTCGCTCCATTGGTGTTTGCATATACGTCAATTTTTTCTCCACCGGCCAGAGCTATTTTCAGTTTATCGGTGTATTCGTTGTTTGGAGTCAGTACCAGTTCAACTTTGGTCCCGTCATTCTTTTTCTGGAATTCATCCAGCTGCTTTTGTAAGGTCCCAGAGCCCCAGTGATAGAACACCAAACTTACCGGACCCTTTTTCGGTGCAGCTGTTGTGGCAGTTTCATTGTTTTTTGCTGTAGATGCCGCTGTTTTCCCGCTTTCTTTGTTTCCACAGCCTGCCAGAAGGATCAAACTCATTACAAAAGCCATCGAGAGTGAAACAAACCTTAATGATTTTTTCATTTATCTTCCCCCACTTTTTTATAGTTGTAGCTGTAGAGCTACCTCACCTTTACTATACCCCGTCCAAATTCCGGTGAATAGTTTGAAATATTTTCAACCCATCTAAGGTAAGGGGACACACTCGCTGAGTTACGGGTAGTGCTTATATGGAGAGAATGTCCCCTTTTGATTAGTATTAACTGGAATATTCAATTGATTGACGATCGATATCATCCACTTTATAATAAATATATAGTAACACAAATAGAAATGGATTTTTTAGTAATATACTGGAATTTGCCGAACTGCAGGATAATGATCATTTCTAATAAGACAGGAGTAATTATGCTATACATTTATATATCCATTATATTTATCATTTTTTGCGTCATATTGGTTGTAAAAAATCCGAAATCCCTTACCACCCGGTTTATTATCCTGATGCTCACCGGCTGGATCTCGTCCTTTATGGGGCTGTTTTTGTACATCTCCAGCAGAAATGAATATTTTTATATCAACGAAAAGTTTTTTAATATCAACCTGAAATTTTTACAGCAGCTTCAAAGGCTTGATGTGGATCCCGCCCTCTCTGTACGGCTCATCAATATCGGAGTCCTGATCTTTATCTACTCCCTTTCCTGTTTCTCTTTAAATTTTACTTTCTCAGGAACAAAAAGGAAGATGTATTTTGCGCTTTTAGCGATTATTCCAGGGTTGGAGCTGCTGTTTTACGACCCGGTTTTATATAAAACCATTTACCGGGCCCTTTTCTCCCTTCACACCTCAAGTTCCGATTTTGAAAGCTTTTATACAATCCTTGAAGGTATCCACTGGTTTACCTCCGGGGTAAATAAAACTTATATTGCGGTTTCCCTGCTCAATATGGTTTTTTATGTAGTACTCTACTTAATGAGCAAGAATTCAATAAAATTCATCTGGAATTATGCCCTTTTTGTCTCGCTCTCGATCCTCCCCATTGCCGTATCCCATACCATCATGTTTGCATGGGCACCGAAGATCCTGATCAATGTATCCGTCGCAGCGGATTACTACAATTTTTTGCCCATTCATGAACTCACGATACCCAAGCAGTATTCGAATTTTCTCCAATTTTTGATATTAGCCTCTTTTACCGTTATTGTCGCTGTGATCTTGCGGTACAATGTAATTGAATTTTTCCATAAACAAAAAGAAGTTTACATCACCAAAAGAATCAATATCGCCAATATGGGAGTAAGGATATTTTCCCATGCTGTAAAAAATCAGTTGATCTCCATCATGGCAGAAGCAGAAATGCTGGAACAAATACATGCCGGAGACAATGCGTCTATGAATCACGTCAGCCGGATACTGGACATAAGTCAGACTACGCTGGATCGGCTTAACGAGCTTCATCGGCGTTTTAACAATATAAATCTTCATTTTGAATCCTTCGCTTTAAACGCTATGATCAATAAAGCGATCGACAGCATATCGAATGTACCGCAAAATATAAAAATCCGGAAGGTATACAGTTCAAGCATTCCTACCTGCCTGGTAGACGCTAAACATATGAATGAAGTTATCGTCAATCTGATCAATAACGCAATCGAAGCAATACAGGAAAAGGAAAACGGCGAAATCTTGATTCACTTGTACGTGGAAAGAAAATGGGGTATCCTATCGATTGCGGATAACGGCTGTGGAATACCGTCCGAGAATATCGACAGTATATTCAATCCCTTCTTTTCAACCAAATCCTCTTCCAAAAACTGGGGAGTCGGACTTTCCTATTGTCATAAAATTGTTTCGGCGCATGGTGGAAAAATATTGGTTGAAAGTGTAGAAAACAAGGGCAGCGTTTTTAAAATTGCCCTTCCGATTTTTAGTTTTAGGAGTGATGAAAATGAACAAAATTAAAGTCCTTATCGTAGATGATATCGTTTCTATACGGGAAAAGTTTCAACGAATCCTTTCCCAAGACCTGCAAATTGAGGTGGTCGGTCTGGCAAGCAGCGGCAGTGAAGCTGTACTTATGGCGGATGCTCACGAACCGCATATCATTCTTATGGATATCGAGATGGAAAACAAGCTGGCAGGTATTAAAGCCGCACAGCAGATATGTGAAAAGGATCCGACGATTAAGATCATTATATTGACTGTCCATGAAGATGATGAAATCGTTTATTCTGCGTTTCAGACCGGAATTGTAGATTATGTTTTAAAAAGTGCCAAGCCGGAGGAAATCATCGATGCGGTAATAGCCGCCCATAACGATATTTCGCCCATCCGGCCGGTGATAGCTGAAAAAATACGCCGGGAATTCCAGCGAATGAGAAAATCGGAGAACAGTATGATGTATGTTTTGCATATCCTTTCACAGCTTACTTCGTCGGAAGTAGCGCTGCTCGATTTGATCGCCCAGGGCAAATCCAGAAACGAAATCGCAAAAATCCGTTGTGTTGAAATGTCCACGATAAAGACGCAGATTAATACGCTTCTCAAAAAATTCGGTAAATCCAATACAAAGGAAGTAGCTAAAATAATAAATGACCTTAACCTGCTGGAAGTGCTGAAAAGCAGGTAGTTAAGAACCTGCTTTCCAAGAGTCCAAGGCATTCATCCGAATAAATACCGTTCGCTAATCGTTTCCCATTACAACCACTGCATCATGCTCTCTACCATCGTTGTACTCCCGGTAACTCCTTCGAACATGAAATGCGATGCATAATATGGCTCGAGGCCCTTGGCCGGAGTGCAAGGTTTTAAAATCCCCCGGGCCTCGGACCTCGAGCCTCGAACCTATTGTGTTTTGACGCTTTTACTTCTTCCCTGTCTTTGCCAGCCATGCATCATAATGGGACTGCATTTCTGCAAGTACCTTGTCGACGCCGGCAGCTTTGAGCTCCTTATCCATCTTGGCAACGGTCGGATCAATATCTACAGAACCTGTAAACAGTGCTTTGTAGTATGTTTGAACACCGTTCTTGCAAGCGGATACCTGGGTGTCAACATTCTTTTATTGAAGGCAAAACCGAGACTCTTGAGCGGAAGGCCCTGTTTGTTGAACTCTTCAAACTTCGCCCATTTTTGAGGATCTTCATTATCCATCAGGTAATTCTTGAACTGATCACCGAATCTCCAGCCGTTACCAGCCTTATATCCTGATTTATCGCCGCCGAGCAGCTTGACTACACTGTCGGAAACCTTCTGGTAGGGGACACGTAGGGACACGGGGACAGGTTTATCGTCCCATCCAATACTTTTATTCCAAAATATCGTATCTACAAATCTGGGACAAGGTACCTGTCCCCCTTGTCCTGATGGAAAAGAGCCTCCGGTACGATGACATCCAAATCTGCCCTTTCCGATTCAGCAATTCTCTCTGCGTTGGCCAGTACTCTTAATGCATGTCCCAAATCATGAGAAGGATCCTCGCAAGCAATCTTTTCTTTAGCCATTCCTATAAGTTTATTTCTCAATTCGTTATTCATCGGCTGCCTCTCCTATTACATATTATCCCAATTACACAATCATTTTAGCATTTATCGGTAAAACCATCCATCAAATTAAATAAAAATATAGGGATGATGCCCATCACCAATCTAAAGGCTTCTTCTCCTACTTTTTCAATGAAATTCTTTTAAGTGAGCCTGCCTTTATTTCCCCATCACAAAATTTTGACCCTTTCCGAAGCGAAACAAAGCACCTCTCTGGCGTGAATCCGTTCTCACGCCAGAGAGGTGCTCTATCTTCTCTATTTACTTTATGGCATTAAACAGTCTTTTTACTGTAATGAACGCCTGCTGACGGGTATATGTATCGGCAGGACTGAACAGGTTGTTTCCTGTACCGCCCATCACCTTTGTGTTACTTTGGGCATCCGTTGCCGCGGATACGAAGGCGATGGCTTCTACAGCCCAGCTTTCAAACGCGCTGCTGTCGGAGAATTCGATCTTCTCCACCGCTTCCAGTTTGAAGTTCAGGACCTTTGCCGTCCTCTGCAGCATGACAGCGGCCTCCTGACGGGTGATGGAACCGTTGGGATCGAACAGGCCATTGCCTTTACCGCCTACGATGCCCAGGGCATTGGCTGCAAGAACCGTATCATCGGAAGTATCGGTGAACACACCCGCTTTTATGGAAACCTTGTTTTCCTCCAGCAGCGCGTTTACCGTCTTGCCGGTCTTCGCTGTAAGCAGGTTCACTACCAGTTTGCAGAAGTCAGCCCGTGTGATGTTTTCGGTATATTTATTCTGTAGATCTGCCGGAACCAGCTTCAGGGAAACCGCCTGGTCTACTTCCGGTTTTGCCCATGTATCCGGGGCACCTGCCGGAGCCGGGGTGCTTTCCGGTGCAGCAGTTGCTGCCGGCGTAGGTTCAGGTTTGACATCCCCTTTGTTTATTTTAAAGTAAATATCGGTTTCGGTCCGATCCTCAAAATTTGCTATATGAAGTTTATAGTAAGGAAAATCTGCTTTCATTTTTGCCTTCGCTGTTGTTCCAGGGTCCAGAAAGCTTATCAAATCCATGTAATCACCTATTTGCCAGGCAAGTCCGTCTATTTCCTCCAGTGCTCCATCCGTTGCAGCCAAGGATATTACCGCTCCAATCAGGCTAGATTTGGTTACAAACGTAATCTCTGCATCCGGTTGGACCAATACCACTTCAACTTCCTTAGCCACTTTAACGGGCTCGTCTTTTCCATTATATTCCAAGAAAGTCAGCGTTTCCTTCTGTGTACCTATTTTCCCTGATACCGTCAGTGTGTACTTGTCTTCCGAAACCGGCGCCGCCCACACGGGTACCGCTATCAGGACGGATAGGAGATAGGTAAGCAGGAGTGGAATAGAGAGTTTTTTCAGGTTTCTCATGGTATAACCTCCGTTTTTTGATATTTTTTAAAAAGTAGAACAAATATCTCCTATTTGCTCTATTTTTCATCGCGCAAACGAATAATTCTGCGATGCCCTCATTATATCATGGGATATTTTGTTATGCAATATTTGGATGTTTTTTGTATATAAAAGTTTTTTTTGTCGAATGAAGGAAACCCCTGTTTCCAGGGCAATCAAAAAACCGATTTCTCCCATTTCACCATTTCTCCAGACAATGCAGGAAACTCCTCCAGCGTTATGATTTTTTACGTTCTCTTTTGTTATTTCCTGTTCTGCCAGCTCTGCAAATCGTTTTGAGCCGTTCTTACAAGGATTGATCCTGTATGATCTTACTCACCGGACGGCAGTTGAAGGGACTGCCCCTCTGCTACAGGCACACCAAAATCCGGCGTTCCGTCCGACTTCCAGCTAAATCGCTGTACTCTTGTATTACGAAGGGCAGCATCCAGCCGCGGCTCTGCCCTTTCGCCGATGGCATGGTAAACAATCCAATCCTCCGAATCATCCGGTGATTTTACAAAGCTGTTATGTCCTGGCGCAAAAACATTGTTTTCGACGGATTTTTTAAATACCGGTACCGGGGACTTCTCCCATGAACCTGCACATAATAAATTACTATCCTTTGGAGCGGATAACATACCCAGAGAATAATCTTCCGACCACGTAGTACTGGCCGAATAAATCATGAAAATCCGATCCTTCCTTTTTAGTATGGCCGGTCCCTCATTAATCGCCATTCCCCCCTGCTTTTCCCAATCATATTCCGGTTTGGTAAGCAGAACATTTTCCCCGGTCAGTGTCCATGGATTCAGCATGGCCGCGATATAAACAGCCGATCCGTATTCAGGGAAATTCCCATATCCGGCATATAGGAAATATAGGGTCCCATTCTGCTCAAACACGGTCCCGTCCAACCCTGGATACCGGGTATTCACCGGGCCTTTTTCCGTCCAGCTTCCCTGCATCGGATCCTTCGACTGATTTTCGAGCACATAAATGCGTCTGCCTTTATCGCCGGTACCGTCACTGGCTGTAAAATAGATATACCATGTTCCATGGATATTGTGTATTTCAGGCGCCCAGATATTCTTTGCCCCCGGACCCACAGAAGGTGGATACCAAATGGTTTTCTTCTCTGCCAGCTTTACGTCGGTCAGGGTAGCCGAAGCCCATAATTCCAGCCGGTCTCCCAGCGTGATCATAAAGTAGTATTTTCCATCGGTATGTTTGTACATCCAGGGGTCTGCTCCCCTGTCTAAAATCGGATTCATAAAAGGTTTTGCCATCGGTTGCTCTCCCTGTCATACATTTTTCCTTGCCATACATAAAAGCAGTCCCCTGACTCTAAGCATTGATTTCCCTGATCTTCTCCAGCCTGACCTTCAACTTTCTATCCGCTGTCAGTAATCCGTTCACCTCTTGCATCACATCCGTGAGTTGGGTATAACAGTAGCCCCGAATATAGGGTGTACTTCTAATTGCGTTTGTTATGCTGGCATATCTCTCAAAAAAGCTCTCCTCATCTTTTACTCCGTCACCGTACCCCCATTTTCCCCCATCTTCACATACAAAGGCAATTCCTCCATATTCCGTCAAAAGAACCGGCTGTCCTTCATATTTATTGCCCTCTGCAAATAATGGCCTGCCTTCCTTCTCGCCTCCCAGCAGCTTATCCTTTTCTGCATACACTTTATTAAACTTTTCCCCCCATGCAGTATAGTCATGAATCCCGCAGATGTCGGCATCCACTATTTCCCATCCGTCATTCGTGCTGATGAGGCGGGTAGTGTCCAGGCTTTTTGCCAGATAGTACAGAGAACGTCCAAAGTCTTGTTGGTCCTTATTGGTATAAATACTTCTAACCCCCCAGGATTCATTCAACGGAACCCAGGTAACAATACACGGATGATTGTAGTCTCTTGCAATAAATTCCATCCATTCTTTTGTCACATTTTCGACTTCTTCCGCATTAAAGTTATAGGCACTGGGCATTTCCCCCCATACCAGCAGTCCCAGTTTGTCAGCCCAGTAGTAATACCTGGGGTCCTCTATTTTCTGATGCTTTCGGGCACCATTAAAACCCATTTTTTTAGTCATTTCCACATCGAACCGGATGGCTTCATCACTGGGTGGTGTCAACAGGCTTTCAGGCCAATACCCCTGATCCAGGATCAACTTCTGGTAATACGGCTTGTTGTTCAGAAACACTCGATCTCCCTGTACAGAGATCTTTCTCATTCCAAAGTAGCTCTTTACCTGATCGACTATAGTCCCATCCTTTCTAATGCAGAACTCTATGTTATACAGGTTTGGCTCTTCCGGTGACCACAAATGAATTTCATCGATATCATCAATATCCTTGATATCCAGGGTAGCCCGTATGATTCTTTCATGAATATCCAATTTGAATTTTCGTGTCCGGTAACCGCTTTCACCCTCCGGCAGATATTTACCGAAGAAGCCTTGTTTCAACCTCTGTGCAGCCTGGAAGCTCACTGCAATCTCCATTTCCATCGTCCCCGGATCTTTGTCCAGAAACACTTCCACCAAGACAGTCTTCCTATCGATGTCCGGGGTCAGCCTGATTCTGTCTATGTATAGACTTCCGACCGCCTCCAGCCATACAGTCTGCCAGATACCCGACGTCGAAGTATACCAGCACCGGTCGGGCGTTTCCTTCCAGTACTGCTTCCCTCTCGGCTGGACAGTGTCATATCTGTCTTCCACTCTTATTACGATGAGATTTTCGTTTTTCTGCAAAGCATGGGTAATATCCATTTTAAAGGAAACATTTCCCCCCTTGTGGGCGCCTACATAAATTCCGTTTACCCATACCTTTGTATCATAGTCTACAGCCCCAAAGTTCAGAAGGACTCTCTTCCCGTCAAAATCCTCCGGCAGCGTGAAGTCCCTCTTATACCACATGATTTCATGCAATCCCATATCATGTATACCACTCATTTCACTCTGAAAGCAAAAAGGCACCAGGATTTCACGGGAAAATTCCCTGCCGGTATACCAAGACTCTTTCTCTCCCACATTTTGATCATCGAACTCAAATTCCCACTCTCCATTTAAGTTCAGCCACTGCGACCTTTCGAAATCCGGACGTGGGTATTCGGAACGGGGGATATTCACACTCATATATTTTGCCTCCTTATAATTAACTTTTAAGTTATATATTTAACTTTCAAATTCATTATATCAAGTAACCCTCCGACCGTCAACGATAAATTTAGTACCCGACCTATCCTCGCATGGGTTCCGGGCCTAAAAGAAAATTGAGCAAAAGAACGATTGCCGGTCGCTATCATAAACCCAAGCAGCAATTCGCATTGACTCATTAACTATAAAGTTATATAATGTAAATACACTATAAGGAGAATCAATAACTATGAACGTTTTAGTCAATGTAGAAAATATAAAATTATTTGAATGCCTGTCTTCCGATACCAGGGTAAAAGTGATCGAACTTCTTGGGAAAGGACCTAGGAATATCGGAGAACTGGCAGAAGCCCTGAATGTTTCGTCGGCCATCATGACCCGGCATATTGCTGTCATGGAGGAATGTAATATCGTTCATACCGAAAGCATTCCCGGTAAAAGAGGGCTTCAAAAGCGATGCCATCTCGCTGTAAGTGAAATCACTTTGTCTTTCAAAAAAGAAAAATCCTCTATCCAGGCCCACAGCCTATCCATTCCCATAGGACAGTATACGGCTTACCAGGTTCATCCCACCTGCGGTCTTGCAGCAAGGGACCGTCTGATCGGATTGAATGACGATCCCCGGTATTTCAGCAGTCCCGACCGGATCCATGCATCCCTGCTCTGGTTTCAGGCAGGCTGGGTAGAATATAGTATTCCCAGCTATATGATCAGTGCAAAGCCTGTAAATGCCATAGAGATCTCCCTTGAGATCTGTTCTGAATTTCCCCAATATAAGGAAGACTGGCCTTCCGACATTCATTTTTATCTGAATGGCATCCTTCTGGGTATCTGGCTCAGTCCAGGAGACTTTGGGAATAAAAAGGGTACTTACACCCCTGAATGGTGGCGGGCGGGGACGCAGTACGGATTGCTTAAAACCATCCGCATTACTGAAAAAGGAACCATGCTGGATGGAATACATTTTTCAGATATTACTCCTGAACAGTTGCATATTGAAAGAAATCAAGATTTACTCTTTCGCATTGCAGTTCCGGCGGATACTTCTCATCCCGGCGGTATCAATATATTCGGAAAGGGATTCGGAAACTACGATCAGGACATCGAGGTCAGGGTGGAGTATGGTTAACGTGTAAAAGGAAAGGGTTGGGAAGAAGGATTTTTTCTTCATCAACCCTGAATCATTGTATCCATTATCCAATTATTTGTTTGTTGCCTGCATGGCTTTGTAGACCTTACCCTTCTCTTCCATTACCGCTTGACCGCCGGCTGCCATATATTCTGCCGTCAGACTGTCATACAGTTTATCAAAATCAGCAGGCTTGCAGTAGACGAGTTGCGCTGTCATGTCAAGATCCTTATCTGCCAGCGTTTTGCCATATTTTGTACTTGCTTCAATAGGAGCATCAAAGAAGAATCCGGCTCTGCCATCAGCAGTACCAATCTTCAAAGCTTTTGCTACATCGGCCTCATACGCTGCACCATATCCCTTCGTAACCAATTTTGCATTCTTTTCCGGATCATTCATCTCAGCACCATTGACAATGATTACATAGTCACCGTTGAAAGTGCCTGTCATCATCTTGTCACCGGTCTGCGGAATGACCTGCGGCAGGCCGTCCACGAGCTTATGGTTTACGCCTTCTTCACCATTCTGAAGATAGTAGGTTACCTTGGGATCTGCCATCCAGTTTAAGTACTTAATGGCTTGCACAGCATTTTTACTGGTTTTGGGGATAAAAACAAACATACCGTACTCAGAATATATTGCCTTTTCGTATTTCCCTTGGCTATTCTTGAATACATCAACGGGCGTCAACTTTGCCGTAGGGACATTTTTTTGCAATGCTGCATAGATTCCCGGCGAGGTTCTGAAGGGATAATCCCAGAGAGAACTGAAAAATCCAACTTTACCGTTTGTTACATCCGCATCCGCCTGTTTGCCGGTTTTATCAATCGCAAAATCAGGACTAATCAGTTTTTCATTATATAGCTTATTCAAGAACCGCATCCCTTCTTTATTTCCAGGTTTTGTCCAACTGGGCAGGGTAGCAAATTGTTCTTCCGTTTGCTTCTCTCTGTAGATATCCAGCACATTGCTAAAGCCGTACATTGAGCCGCTGCCGCCTACGGCAGTCCCCCAGGGAATCACACCATTCACTCCGCCCGGATTTTTATCCCTGAATGCGATCAACGTATTATACAGTTCTTCTTGGTTCGTGGGCACCGGCAATCCCAGCTTATCCAGCCAATCCTGCCGTATGAATGCCGTGCTCCAGGCGACCAAGGTGCGCTTGGCGGGAATAGCCATCTGCTTTCCGCCAAACACTCCATATTTTAATACGTTTTTACCTAAATAGCTGCTCAGGGCACTACCGTGTTTGGGCAGTAAATCATCCAACTGTGTGATTCCGTCATTTTTCACATATTTATAAATAGTCGCTTGATCGTAGGTGAAACTAATATCAGGAGCTTCCCCCGCTGCCATCATGATGTTCAGTTTATCAATTTCCTGTGTTCTTGGTACCGGAACAAATTTTACATTTACATTGTTTGCCTTGCCAAAGTTGTCATTAATATAACGTGTCCATTGGTTATTATCCAGGGATGGCTGTCCTTGGATTCCCCTGTCGAAAACCTCAACTGTCAAGGTAACTGCCGGTCCTGCTGTTTCCTTGGCCGTCTGATCCGGTTTTCCACTTTCCTTCGGTTGCTCGTTTGAGCCACCACACCCCCCTAATAGGCTGGACATCATCAAGACCGCCAGCAATGAGCCCAGTACTCTTTTTGTTTTGCCCTTCATTTTCGCCACTCCTTTTTATTTAATAATCATATAGAAATAGAAACAAAAATGGTTTCTATCCTTGCTTAGCCATTCATCCCTTTACAGATCCAATCATGACACCGGAGACAAAGTACTTCTGCAGCCACGGATAAATCACCAGAATAGGGACCGTTGCAAAAATAACACTTGCAGATTTCAGTGCTTCCGGCGCAATATTCATGCCCATGCTTCCTTCTCCCTGCTGGACGTCTAGCTGCTGATTCACTGAGATAATCTGGTATAGCTTGAGCTGTATCGGGAAGAGATTCTTTCTGGTAATATAGAGGAGTGCATCCTGAAAACCGTTCCACCTGCCAACTGCATAAAACAAACTCAACGTAGCCAACGCAGGCAGAGACAGTGGAAGTACAATCTTGATTAAAATATGCAGATCGTTTGCTCCTTCAATGGATGCCGCTTCATCCAGGCTCTCCGGCAATGAGGTGAAAAAAGTTTTTAAAATGATCATATTGTAGACGCTGAGTGCACCCGGCAATACAAGACTCCATACCTTATCCAGCAGATTCAGATTTTTCACAAGGATATACTCCGGTATCATTCCTCCACTGAAATACATAGTGATGATGATGATGAATAACAGGACGTTCCGACCTTTCAGACGCTTCTTTGTCAACGGATATGCGGCGCAAATGGTTAACAGCATGCAGACCGCCGTGTATCCTACCGTAAGGGCAATGGTATACAACAAGGTATAGATCATCGCACTGTCGTTTAAAATGGTTTTATAAGTTTCCAGGGTGAACTCCACCGGAAACAAGGTTACCTTTTGTGATATAATGGCACTATTAGAACTCAGTGACATAGAAATAATGTATAAGAATGGTATCACGCACGCTACGACCACCCCAATAATTACCAATGTAATGAAGAAATCAATAATTCTATCGCTAAATTTCGTTTTCACCTTATCCTCTCCCTCCCACTTACCAGATACCTTGCTCTCCGCTTTTTTCTACAATTTTGTTAGCCGTCAATAGGAATATCAAACTGATTACCGACTGAAACAGTCCTACTGCTGTTGCCTGGGAGAAATCCCCAGCCCCCAGTCCCACTCGGTATACAAATGTACTGATAACATCACTATATTCGCGTACCAGGCTGTTTCCTATATTAAAGGGCCTGTCAAAGCCGATGGATACCATTCGGCCCAATTGCAAAATCAACAGGATAAATACCGTGGGTTTGATCCCAGGCAAAGTAATGTGCCATATCTTTCGCATTCTGCCGGCCCCGTCCACTTCAACAGCCTCATACAGTTCTTTGTTTATTCCTGTTATTGCAGCTAAATAAATTATCGTTCCCCAACCGGCATTTTGCCAGATTCCCACAACCGTATAAACAATAAGCCAATATCCTTTTTTCGCAAGGAACGGAACCGGATCCACACCCAAATACGACAAGGCCCCGTTTATCATGCCCGTAGAAGAAAACATCAGATACGTAATTCCACCGATGATAACCCAGGACAAAAAATGGGGAAGATAAATCAAAGTCTGAGAGATTTTCTTGAATCTCTCCCCTTTAAGTTCATTCAACAACAGTGCCAAAATGCTAGGCGCCGGAAACCCTGCAACCAAATCCAACAAATTTAACAGCAGTGTGTTCCTGAGTGCCCTTACAAATTCCTGCAACTTAAATATATGTTCAAACACTTCCAGCCCGACCCATCGGCTGCCACTAATCCCTTTGAAGACATTGTAATCCTGAAAAGCCATCAGTACGCCGTACATAGGGCCATATTTAAACACCAAAATATACAGCAGCGGAAGCAATAGCAGCAGATAAAGGACAATGTCCCTTTTGAAATAATACAAGAACCCTTTCCTTTTGCTTATCGATACTTTATCTTTTATATTTCCTGCAACGGTATCCGCTCTCATTAAGAATCCCCCTTGTAAGTTTTACCGATTAAAGACATGTCTTACATCCATCGGTTTTATAGATATGAAGCACAAAAGCAGCGTAAGACCTTGTATTCATTATATAGAAACCAACTCTATAAAAGTATGTATTTTCTTGACTTTATTTTTGTATTTTTTTGCTCGCAAAATACGCTGTGCTTGGTAAAATTACATCCTTTTCATTATTTTTAGGAAAATCGAACTTTTCCTGGGTAGAGTGAAAAGCTGGAGGGAGTAATTTCTCTCCAGCTCCTCCTCATCAAACCGTACGTGAAGTTTTCCCTCATACGGCTTTCCTAAATTCTTCATCCTACAGCATTTCGTTACACAGCAATCTTTTTAAGTCCTTGCTCATAAACCGTTCTGCGGACTTTCTGTATACCCGAGAGGCGCCTCGAGTTTTGTACCTTGTTGTTGTACCAAATGGTAAATTTCTGTATCAGATACCAGTCGATCTTGTTAAGTTGTCTGCCTGCGTTCTTTAAACCGTAATAATTCCTCCAACCGATGATCTTCGGGTTTAGTGTTTTTATCATATCCTTCATGTCCAGCAGCAACGTTGACCTACTGGCAAATACTTCCCAAATCCTCCCCCGCATCTTTTTCATCGCCTTCTTTGAGGGAAATTGATGTGTTTCATAGAACCTTTGTCCTTTTGCGGTCTCTGTTTGTTTTCTTCGGTGATGGAATCCCAGAAAGTCAAAGCCTTCCTTTCCCTCCCAGAGATTCACTAACCTTGTCTTCTCTGGATGTAGGGTAAGTTCCAGCCTTTCCATAATGGCTGCCACTGCCTTCAAGGCATGCTGTGCCTCTTTCTTGGTTCGGCACACAATCACAAAATCATCTGCAAAACGTGTGAGCTTGCCGAGGTGCTGGTAATGGTTCTCCCATTTCGTATCCAGATAGTTCAGGTAAATGTTCGATAGCAAGGGAGATATGACTCCTCCCTGCGGACTACCAATCTCACTTTCTTCAAACTCTCCTTCATGAATTACCCCGGCCTTAAGCCATTGCCTGATGTATTTTAGGACTCTCCGGTCTGATATGCGCAGCTCTACCAATTTCATGAGTTTATCATGGTTGATGGTATCGAAGTAGCCACTTATGTCGGCATCTACAATCCACCACCCTTTCTTTGCGGTATCCTTACGCACCTTTTCCAGTGCCTGATGCATACTTCTTTTGGGACGGAAGCCATAAGAGCATTCCTTGAAATCTGCCTCAAAGATAGGTTCAATCATTAGCTTTACAGCCATCTGCACCACCCTATCCTTGATAATCGGTATGCCTAGTGGCCTTTTCTTACCTTCGCCTTTTTCAATGTACACTCTTCTAACGGGGGTTGCATGATACTTTCCTTCTATCAGCATCTCCCGGATCTCTTGTATGAATTTTTCTTCTCCATACCTTTTTACATCCTCGATACTGACTTCATCTATTCCTCCCGCTCCACCATTGCTTTTGACTCGTTTCCATGCTTCCCAAAGTATATCTTCTCGATACACTTTGTCGTAGAGGGCATGGAACCTCCGCTTGCTGTTCCCTTTGGCTGTCAGGTATAGCTTCCTTTGAAGTTGTCGAACTTTTTCTTTGGTGTTATTAGCCTTTTGGGCATTCACTCGCTCTTACCTCCTTTAGAAGCTTGAATAAAGCAGCGCCCCTTCCCTTGCTGCAGTTTTGTTGTCTGCAGCTTCTTCGGTACTATGGGCTCCTCCGACTCCCTCCCTGCCAACTCACAATTTCACCTTCCGGCTTATATGCTGTTGCTCTACAGTCTGTACTGTGCAGGGTAGGGTCTCTCCAGTTCCGAACCGTACTTTCGATACATGTCGCTTCCTCTACACCGGGAGATTCTTCGATGGTGTTGTCCAAGTTCTTCCCATCTTCCATGGCCTTCGCCTATATTGCCAAGGCTCGGCTTCTCCTTTTACCTCCGTACTTCGGAGACCTTTTTGACGATGCGGCAGAATTCACTTAATGTTACAACCTGCATCTTTGCTTGCCCTGCTTTTTACACAGGTACTTTATCCTCCCGCTTGGCACCCCGCATTACTGCGACGCGCCGGGATTGGCTAATCGGCCCCTTGGTGGTTACCGATACCGGACTTTCACCGGTGAGTACGGTCCAGCTTCGCTGGACGCGCACAATAAAAAAAGAGCGGCAAGATTTGAATTGCCGCTCTTTTACTTTATGCGCTTTGGAAAAACTCCCTCACGACCTCTACATCATCAAAATGAATGGTTTTTTGGGCAAATATCTGATAGTTTTCATGCCCTTTCCCGGCCACCACAACGATATCCCCTTTTTGAGCTTCCTGAAGAGCCGCGTAGATGGCTTCCTTCCGGTTTTCAATCTTTTCATACCTGCATCCTGTTCCCTTGATTCCGGCTTCAATATCTTCAATGATTTGCAGCGGCTCTTCCGTTCTGGGGTTATCCGAGGTGAGAATACAGTAATCCGATAGATTTCCCGCAATCTCTCCCATCATGGGCCGTTTTGTCCGATCCCGGTCTCCCCCGCAGCCAAAGACAGTAATGACTCTATTTTGTGCCAGCTCTTTTACCGACTGGAGAATATTTTCCAGTCCATCCGGGGTATGCGCGTAATCTACTACCACCAGACAGCCTTTGGAATTGGGAACCGGCTGAAATCTTCCTTTAACACCCTCGACCCGGTTCAGTCCATCTATAATCTCATCCAGCGACAAACCGGAGCAGTAGCAGGCTCCAATAGCCGCCAATGCATTGTAAACACTGAATTTACCGGGAACAGACAGTTTTACCTTTCTTTCAGTTCCCTTAAAATCCAGGGTAAAAGCTACGCCATCCAAAAAATACACGATATTCTTGGCCTTAAAATCCGCTCTACCCTTTATTCCGTAGGTGAGAATCTCGCAGGTCGCGTTATTCATAATATACCGGGAAGCCCGGTCATCTGCATTGAGAATGCCTTTTCGACAAAGCGTGAACAGCTTCGCCTTGGCGTTCCTGTAATTTTCCATGGTACCGTGCTCATCCAGGTGATCCCGGGTCAGGTTGGTAAAAACGCCTATATCAAAATCACAACAGTCGACCCGATGCTGCTCCAGTGCGATGGAAGTAACCTCCATGGCTACATCCGTGACCCCTGCTTCCAGCATTTCCTTAAAGGATGCCTGAAGCTCAATGGAATCCGGTGTCGTGGGATTGATTTTCTCCACCTTTAAAATTTCGTTTCCAATCCGGTTCTCGATGGTGCCGATAATTCCGGCCTTCCTTCCGGTGGTTTCAAGAATTTTGGCAACAAAGTAGGTAACAGAAGTTTTTCCGTTGGTTCCGGTGATCCCGATAAGGTTAAAATCCTTCGAGGGCATTCCGTAATAGATACTGGCGATTTGAGCCATAGCTGCCTTTGTATCGTCTACCTTGACCACTGTAATATTCTCAGGCACCTTCTCTACATCATGCTCGATAACCAAAGCACCCGCGCCCTCATCCACAGCCCGCTTTGCAAAATCATGGCGATCTACATTCTTACCCTTTACGCATATAAACAAAGAATCCTGTTTCACTTTTCTCGAATCCCAGGATAAACTCCGGACCTCGAATTCATCTGTTCCCTGTAGTACCTCATACCGTATATTTTTTAGAAGTTCTTTTATCTTCATACCTTTTCCTCCTGAACCGGGTTTTCTAGTAATATTATATACAAATTTTTTGCGTAATTTATCGTTAAAAATGCTTAAAACATTGCAAAAAGTGCTATAATAGTACTAGAATGAACAAAGTGAGGTGTTTAAAATGGAAAGAACAACCATGGACCCGGATGCAAAAAGAGGCTATCTGAATATGGACTTTCAATTATTTCATATAAAAGATCAAAACCGCCAGGAATTTGATTTTCATTACCATGATTTTAGCAAGATCATTTTATTTATCTCCGGAAATGTTACCTATATGATCGAAGGAAAAGCCTATCACCTTAAGCCCTGGGACCTGCTGCTTGTGGGCAGCCATGAAATACACAGACCCAGCATTGACCCTTCCATGGTCTATGAAAGAATCGTAATTTGGCTGCGGCCCGCTTTCCTTGAAAAATATATGGCAGAAGGCTGTAACCTGCTAACCTGCTTTGAGACAGCCCGCTTACATAAAAGTAATCTGCTTCGCCTCGGGCCGGAAATCCCCAGGCACATAAAATACATCCTTTCCGAGCTGGAAACCGCTTCTCAAAGCAGTGAGTTCGGAAGCCACATACTGAAGGAATCCCTGTTTATGCAGTTAATGGTGCATGTAAATCGGTTGACCATGAATTCACAACGCATCCCTGTAACGGTTGATATAGAATATGATCCTCAGATTGAAGCCATTCTGGAGTTCATCAATGGAAATCTCGGAGATGATTTGTCCATCCAGCGCCTTTCCTCCCATTTTTATATGAACAGATACTATCTCATGCACAAATTCAAGCTTTTAACGGGGCATTCCATCCACAGCTATATTCTCCAGAAACGGTTGATCTGGGCAAATGAATTAATCCGTGAGGGCAAGTCCATTACCGAAGCAAGCCTGGAATGCGGGTTTAGTGACTATTCCAGCTTTGTACGTGCCTTTAAAAAGATGTATGACGTGTCACCAAGAAAATATTACAAAAAACGTTTATAATCGCACCAAAAAGGTTTATAATAGAATTGTTAATAAAATAACACCAGCATTTCCTATTACTATGGGCTTGCAAAATAATAACATAGTCTATAATTTAGCTACACCCTTCATGGGTGCCATAAACATCGAACTTTATATGAATTTACTCCGCATCCAACTGACCCAACTACCTGTCATTTAGATGCTACGCAGAAAATAAGGTGTAAAGTTCGCTGTTCGGGTCGGGCCCGCAAAAAAGACTATGTAATTATTTTACGGCGCCTATCAATTTCTTAATCGGAAGGAGCAATCTGGAATGAACGAAAGAAACGGCAGGGAATTGCAGAAAGTCCCTTATGCCCCTCTGGGTATTATTGCTATGGATAGCAGCCGGGAGCTGTGCCATCTGATTGACGGCCATCTGACAGAGTGGCGCCGAAGCGATTGCCATGAAAATGAGAATATGGTAGCCTTCCCAGGATATCAAAAGGATTCCTTTCTGGTTTCCTCCAGTTGTTACCGTTTCAGCAGCGGTGAAGGAAAAGCGGTTATCGGCGAAACCGTGAGAGGCTATGATCTTTTTATTATCGCTGATGTCGGAAACTACAGCTGTAAGTTTAAAATGTACGGGATGGAATGTCCCATGAGCCCCGACGACCACTTCCAGGATATCAAAAGGATTATCTCGGCAGCCAGCGGAAAGGCCCGGCGAATCAATGTGATTATGCCGCTGCTTTACCAGGGAAGGCAGCACAAAAGAGTTTCCCGTGAATCCCTGGACTGTGCCATCGCGCTGCAGGAACTGGAACAGCTCGGTGTAGACAATATTATTACCTTTGATGCCCACGACCCCCGTGTACAAAACGCCATTCCTTTAAAAGGCTTCGAAAACGTATACCCTACCTACCAGATCATTAAATCGCTTCTTACTTCTGAAAAGGATCTTTCCATCGACAAATCAAAAATGCTTGTCATCAGCCCTGACGAAGGGGGTATCGGACGAAATCTATATTATTCGACGTTATTGGGTCTTGATCTGGGGCTGTTTTATAAGCGCAGGGACTACAGCCGAATCGTCAACGGAAGAAACCCTATTGTAAGTCACGAATTTCTCGGAGATTCGGTAGAAGGTAAAGATGTCCTCATCGTGGATGATCTGCTTTCCTCCGGTGAATCCATGCTGGATATCGCACAGGAGTTGAAGCTGAGGAAAGCGAACCGGATTTACATGGCTGTGACCTTTGCCCTTTTTACCGAAGGCTTGGAGAAATTTAACGAATACCATGAAAAAGGCCTCATTACCAAACTTTTTGCTACCAATCTGACCTACCGCAAGGAAGAGTTGAAGAAAGCTCCCTGGTTTGAGGAAGTGGATATGTCTAAATTTATCGCCCACTTGATTAATACATTGAACCACGACCAGTCCATCAGTTCTCTGCTGGACCCATCGGATCGAATAAAAAACCTGCTTGCAGATTACAGACAGTATAAATAAAAAGTGGCGAATGCCACTTTTTATTTATATTGCTGCCAATTCCAAGGTACTGCTTACTCACTATTTTATCACGATCTCCACTGGACCGGCATATAATAGCTAGTAGTAGACATAATATTGTCGTATCGATTTCAGAGGAGTGGCCTATTATGATCGTCGAGAAATATGTAGACCCATTGCCTGTTCCAGAAATTCTGGAACCCAAAAGCAAAAAAAATGGAACTACACATTATGAAGTGGAAATGAAACAATTTTCCCAGAAGCTTCACAGGGATATTCCTGCAACGACTCTTTGGGGATACGAAGGAGTGTATCCGGGACCTACCTTTGAAGTGAACAGATACGAAAAAGTAAGGGTAAAATGGATAAATCACCTGCCTCTCAGTCCACACCTTCTCCCTGTGGACACCACCGTTCACGGAGCTGGGCCGGATGTGCCTCCCGTTCGGACTGTGGTTCACCTCCACGGGGGGCATGTGCCACCGGAGAGCGACGGATTTCCCGAAGCTTGGTTTACCACGGACTTCGCACAAGTAGGCAAGGATTTTACAACGGAAACCTATGAGTATCCTAACCAACAGCCTCCTTCGACGCTCTGGTACCATGACCATAGTCTCGGAATCACTCGTCTGAATGTATATGCAGGGCTTGCAGGTTTTTATATTATCCGGGATGCTTACGAAAACAGCCTGAAACTGCCTTCCGGTGCCTATGAAATACCTCTGGTAATCCAGGACCGGTCCTTTAATGATGATGGTTCTCTTTTTTACCCAACCCAACCGGCGGGTGCTCCTGCAGGAATTCCCAACCCGTCTGTAGTCCCCGAGTTCTTTGGCGATACGATTCTGGTGAATGGAAAAGTATGGCCCTACCTTAATGTAGAGCCAAGGAAATACCGGTTTCGTGTGTTAAATGGCTCCAATTCCAGATTCTATAACATGAGCCTTTTGTCACAGCAAGGTGCAGCCGCTCCTTATTGGTGCCAGATCGGTACGGATGGGGGCTTCCTTACCAAACCGGTTCAGCTTTCGGACTTGCTGCTTTCTCCCGCTGAACGCGCAGATGTAATCATTGACTTTTCCCAGTTGGCAGGCCAGGTTATTTTACTAACCAATAATGCATCTGCCCCTTTCCCATCCGGTGATCCTGTGGACCCGGAAACAACGGGACAAATTATGCAGTTCCGAGTTTCTCTCCCGCTTTCCGGCCAGGATACAAGTAAAATCCCTTCCAGATTCAGTTCTGTTACCCCCATTCCGAAGACACTGGCAAACAAGACCAGAAGCCTGACTTTGATGGAGCATAACGACCAATATGGCCGACTCATGATGATGCTGGACGGGAAAATGTGGGAGGACCCTGTTACGGAAACTCCAAAAAGTAACAGTACTGAGATATGGCAGCTTATCAACCTGACCATGGACACTCATCCCATTCATCTGCATCTGGTAGAATTCCAGATTTTAGACCGACAGCCCTTTGATATGGAGCTTTTCATGAGTACAGGTGAGATCCGCTATACAGGGCCTGCCTTCCCCCCTGCACCCAATGAAGCAGGTTGGAAGGATACGGTCCGGGCAAACCCCGGAGAGATTACCCGTATCATCATGCGTTTTACCGATTATACAGGTTTGTATGTATGGCATTGCCACATCTTAGAACACGAAGACTATGATATGATGCGGCCTTACAGGGTTATTCCCTGAGTAATCAGAACAAAATGCTATCGCACTTTGTTCTTTGCTAGGGGGAACTACTTCCCCCTTCGACGGAGCTAACGCTCCTGAGCACTCCCTCTAAACCGGCGAGGGGAATCCCCTCTGCACTC
>ENA-OFCE01000123-OFCE01000123.1-metagenomes-genome-assembly--contig:-NODE-123-length-59986-cov-7.342410_pt1 | contig 59986 bp, 63 predicted proteins | sample MGYA00153388_OFCE01 | MGnify analysis MGYA00153388 | reverse complement strand
GAAAGAAAAGTTAGACAGCTTGTTAACACTCAATTTTCAATCCTTTACAAAAGTCCATGTTTTAGCCGTCTAGAGTATAGACATGGCACATAGATATAAACTTTACTGTCAACTGTCGATCGATCTAGTCGGTAAATTTTGAATTTGGGCAGCAAACCACAAAGCTGCATTACCGTTCTCATTATCCATCTGTTCTAAAGTTTGTTCCAGTAACTCGATCGGTAGTCCGGTTAATGCTACCGATTCGCTACATTGTTCGTACTTCCCATCAACTAATCGAAAAGCCAAAACTTGTCTACCCTTGACATCGATTACCCAATATTCAGGTATACCTAAAGCTAAATATAATTGCTTCTTTTCATCTAAATCTGTAGCTAAAGTTGTATCGGCAATCTCAGCAACTAAATCGGGTACGCGCCATAGATCTAAATTCACTCGGCGCGGTTCTCCCGACTTCCAGCGCGGAGAGTCACCACCAACATACAGCACTTTATCCGGCGCAGCACTCTGAGTCTGAGGTTTTTCCATCACACAACCACCCAACAAATCGAATTTCACATCAGTCTGTCGAGAGAACCAGACAAATAATATTAAAGTAAACAGTTCATTAAAGCGTGAGTGGTTGATGCCTTCGTTGCCCATATCGATCCAAATTGTATCTAAATTAAAAAAGATGCGCTCCTGCTCGCCGAGGTTTTTTACACACTCTAAATATTCACTCCAAGTGGCATTACGCCACGAACTAATTCTAGCTGGAGAATCGATAATAACGGAAGTATTCATAGGGGATGACCTCTGATGATGCGATCGGCTACTAGACCCCAACTTCTCGAAGAAGTCGGGGATCTAGCCCCGCTCAAGTTTATACAGCTTGTGGAATTGTTGTTCTATTCTGCACTTCTAACCAAATCAATAAAGCATTGACATCGGCGGGATTGACACCACCGATACGGGTGGCTTGTCCGATTGTTGCAGGTTGAATTTGGGTTAATTTTTCTCGTGATTCTTTGGAGAGAGTTTCGATCGCATGATAATCGATCTGACTGGGTAATTTTCGATTAGAATGTTTACTTACTTGGTCAATTTGATGTTGTTGGCGACTCAAATATCCCGCATATTTGATCTCAATTTCTGCACCTTCTTGTTCGGCAAGATTTAGCTGTTCGTTACCCAGTTCAAATTCAATTAACTGCGGATAATGCAATCCAGGACGACGCAATAGTTCAGCTAGTGTAATCGAACCCTTGATAATTTCCCCCGTCGCAGCAGTAATCGCTTTTCCGGTCGGTTCTAGTTCCTTGACTCTGGTTTTTTCCAGGCGTTCTTTCTCTGCGACGATTTGCGCTTGTTTGCTCGTAAATAACTCCCACCGCCTGTCGTCAATCAGCCCGATTTCTCGACCCAGTGGTGTCAATCTTTGGTCGGCATTGTCCGATCGCAATAATAGCCGATATTCCGATCGACTAGTCAACATCCGATACGGTTCGCGCAAATCTTTAGTACACAGATCGTCGATTAAAGTCCCCAAATAACTCTGTTCGCGGGGAAAGACAATCATCTCCTGATGGTTGACAAATCGCGCCGCATTTACTCCCGCGACAAATCCCTGTCCCGCTGCTTCCTCATAGCCAGTGGTACCATTTACCTGTCCCGCACAAAATAACCCCTCGATCTTTTTGGTCATCATCGTGGGATAACATTGAGTCGCAGGTAGATAGTCGTACTCCACCGCATAAGCCGGACGCAGCATCACACACTCTTCCATTCCTGGGAGCGTTCGCAACATTTCCACCTGGAGACTTTCGGGTAAGCCAGTCGAAAAACCCTGAATATACAGCTCAGGAATATCGCGCCCTTCCGGCTCGATAAATATCTGGTGACTTTCCTTGTCAGCAAAGCGGACGATTTTATCCTCAATGCTCGGACAATATCTTGGCCCCTTGGCATCTACCCAACCACCATATACAGGCGATAGATGGAGATTATCCCGAATTAGGCGATGAGTTTCTGGAGTCGTCCGCGTCAGATGACAGGGGATCTGTTCCTTCTCTACCCAGACATCGGGATCGAAACTAAACCAGCGCACTCGGACATCACCTGGCTGTGGTTCCATTTTAGTGTAGTCTACCGATCGCTTATCCACCCGCGCAGGCGTACCAGTTTTCAGCCGCCCAGTTTCAAAACCCAAGCGGTGTAGGGTTTCTGTCAATCCCGTCGCGGCAAATTCTCCCGCACGTCCAGCCGCCATTGATTTATTGCCTACCCAAATCGTCCCACCGAGGAATGTCCCCGTAGTTAGAATTACCGCTTGACATTCAAACGCCACGCCAAAATAAGTCTCAACGCCAATTACCTTATTATTCGCATCCAAAACCAAATCCGTCACCATCCCTTCCCGAATGGTGAGATTGTCCTGATTTTCGACGATATTTTTCATCACCGCTGCATATTCGCGCTTGTCAGTTTGCGCGCGCAATGCCCACACAGCGGGGCCTCTAGTGTTATTCAAGACGCGCTTCTGAAGATAGGTACGATCGGCCATTTTGCCAATTTCACCGCCCAGAGCGTCGATTTCGTGGGTGAGCTGGGACTTGGCAGGGCCACCTACGGCTGGATTGCAGGGCTGCCAGCCGATTTTATCTAAATTGAGGGTGAGGAGGAGGGTACGACAGCCCAACCGAGCGGTAGCTAGTGCGGCTTCACAGCCTGCATGTCCAGCACCGACAACGATGATATCAAAGCTATCTTGGAATTTAACGTCGGGATTCATAATTGATGGGGGAGGAGCTTGAAATTGTAACTTTTCCGCCCTGAGTTTTAGGTGCGATCGGGTCTATCTTTATTATATTCTGCTAGGTTAATGTAGGGTGTGTTAGGCGTAAGCCGTAACGCACCAGGGTACCAGAGCAAAGGAGCCGATTTTAGGATGGCTGTAGCAATCTGATTTGATTCATAACCAGATTGCTACAGCGAGCGATCTTATTTTCTAACTTTGAGGAGATTATCTACATCCTGTTTCCACCGCTCTCGATCGACTGTAACTAGTAAATTATGACCTGTATTTGGAAAAATACTCAACTGTTTGGTACCGCGCAAATTCCGATCGATGCGATCGATCTCTGCTGCTGTCCACTTATCGAGTTTGCCTTATAGCCCATTCTGAAACTCATAGTCCAGAAAAGTATAATTATGACTGTTATTTAATGTTTTACCAGTCACGCAATAGATTTACCTGTGTTCGATAGTTTACCAACTTTATCACTGGTTTTCACACCACTGGATCAGCCAGTTATTTAGAGGTTCTGGTAATTCTTTGCGCTTTCTAGTCTGAGGATCGATGACTATATGTTTAGTGATCGCTGTAGCTAATGCTACTGAGTTATTAGATAATATCTGATATTTAATCTCAAATCTGTGGATGTCGATCGATCTAGGCGTAAGTTCGATAATTACTCGATCGCCACAAAATAATGGTTTGTAAAAGTCAGCATACACATGAATAATTGGTACGGCAAAATTAGGATTATCTACAAACAATTGAAGATTTATACCTGATTCAATTAATGAAGCTTCATAGACAACATGACAGATTGAAAGAATATTGGCAAAATATACAACTCCTGCTGCATCGGTATCTCGAAATTGAACTACATACTCATAACTAAAAGACATAATCTGCTTTCTTCAAGATTTCAAATATGATTTCGCTCCCCACAACCGAAGATCGACTAGCCACTATCTACACTAACAACAATGGTTGACACTGACTGAGCGCGTGAGCTAATTTATCGATTTTTACAGGCTTAGTTACATAACCGTGCATACCAGCATCCAGACATTCTTGTTTATCACCTTCTAGAGCATTTGCTGTCATAGCAATAATTGTCGGACAGCGATGTTGAGGAAAATCAGTTAAAATCCGTCTGGTAGCTTCTATTCCATCCATTTTTGGCATTTGTAGATCCATTAATATCACATCATAAGTATGGAGATGTAACAATTCAAGAACTTCTATACCATTCATAGCAATATCTGCTTGATAGCCCATTCGTTTCAACATATGAATGGCAACTTTCTGGTTGACAATATTATCTTCAGCTAACAGAATTCGTAATGGAAATGCCGCGAGATCTAGATGATGATTTGACGAGCTTGATTTTGGTACGGCGAACGATCTCTCGGAATTTTTGCCTAAGATATGAGATAGCACATCTTGGAGTTGAAATTGTTTAATTGGTTTGTTTAAGGTAGCCACAAAATCGACTTGAGCTGCTTCAATTTCTACCCGACTGATACTTAGCGAACTGAGCATTACTAATGGTAAATTTTGATATTCAGGAAACTCCCTAATTTTTTGTGCTAGTGTCAAACCATCCATCTCTGGCATATACATATCCAGAATTGCGAGATCGAAATGCCCGCGTAAATTAAGTAATTTGAGAGCTTCGACTCCAGATTCTGTCGGATGTGCCAGCATCCCCCACGACTGGGCTTGGAGTGCTAAAATCTTGCGGTGAGTAGAGTTATCCTCGACGATTAATAATCGCTTTCCTTGTAATTCTTCTGGTTTATGCCGATCTTTTTGACAAGATTGTGTTGAAACTGGAGCTGCTTTGGCAATAATAGTAAAAAAGAAGTTCGAGCCACCCTCACCATTACTTTCAACCCACATTCTACCACCCATCAATTCAGTTAGTCGCCTACTGATAATCAAACCTAGACCCGTACCACCATAGTTACGAGTCGTAGAAGAATCAACTTGACTAAAGGCTTTAAACAATCGATCTATTTTGTCTTGGGGAATGCCAATTCCCGTATCTTTGACGACAAATCGGATCTCATAGGTAGGTTCATCAGGAATAAGAACTGGATCTTCCTCGACTACAGTAATTTTTCTAGCAGTCACGCCGACAATTACTTCGCCAGAGTTGGTAAACTTTAAACCATTACCAATTAAATTGACTAGAATCTGGCGAATGCGGGTAGCATCCCCACATAACCAACTAGGTGTATTTTTATAGATGAGATAGGCAAGTTCTAAGTTTTTCTCAGCGGCTTTAGGTGCAAGCATGTCGAGAGTTTCTTCGATGCAATCGCGAATATCAAAAGGCTGACAATCTAGTTCTAATTTACCCGACTCAATTTTGGAAAAGTCCAGGATGTCATTTATCAGTGTGAGTAAAGCATCGCCACTATGACGAATAGTACCGACAAACTCATGTTGTTGGGAAGTTAGTTCCGTATCTAATAGCAATCCCGTCATCCCAATTACCCCATTCATCGGTGTGCGGATTTCATGGCTCATCGCCGCCAAAAAAGCACTTTTAGCTTGATTAGCCGACTCTGCGGCTTTTTTGGACTGTTCGAGGAGATGATTTTGCTGCTGAAGTTCTGCGGATTTTTGGCGGAGGGCGAGATTAGATGCTTCGAGTTGGCGATGTAGATGGGATTGATCCAATACTCGCTTGACTCTTTGGCGCAATACTGCCCAGTGAATGGGTTTGGTGATGTAGTCAGCAGCTCCAACTGCGTAGGCTCGATCGAGTGATGCGTTATCATCTAATCCCGTAATCATCAATACTGGTGTCAGATCTCCTCCAGGCAACTGTTGCAGATGTTCGCAACATTCAAATCCATCCATCTCTGGCATGACACCATCCATCAGTACCAAGTCGGGCTGGATTTCTTGATAAATCACGATCGCTTCTTCCCCATTTCGCGCAGTTCTCACCTGATAGCCATCTTGCTGGACTTTCTCACACAGGAGCTGTCTGACGAGATCGTCGTCATCGACAATCAGGATTAGTGGTGGGTGATGGAGTGTTTTGCCGATTGTCATAAGGGTTTATAAACCATAAGTGATAAATCGATCGGGGATCGACTTTTTTTAATAGTCTTTATAGTATTTATCCCAAAAATCAGCCAAAAACTGATGTATCTTGCTTATCATCTGCCCTTTCGTGCTAACCCTCAAGCTAGCTCGCGAAATATCGCCCTGACTTATTTACCCGATCGCCAGTAACTAACAGCCGTTGTGTGGTACCATCCACTGTTATCCATGGCTGATTCAGAGTTACATCTAAATCCAAGATTGACGGTTAGCCGCCATCAATGGTGCGATCTGAATGCAAAGCATAAGCTGTGCCAAGATTACCACTTTGTATCCGATCCTTTGCTCCCTTGACTGTAACTCCATGCAATTGCGAGATTCCCTCCGCCGAACTAAGATTGTTGCTACCATCGGCCCAGCAACTAGTAGCCCTGAAGTCCTGAAACAATTGATTCAAGCCGGAGCAACGACTCTGCGGCTCAATTTTTCCCACGGTACTCACGACGATCATTTAGCCAATATTCGCCTGATTAGGCAAATATCTTTTGAATTAAATCAGCCAGTAGGTATATTACAGGATTTACAGGGGCCAAAGATCCGATTGGGCAAATTTGCCGATGGCTCGATCGTCCTCAAAAATGGCGACCCGTTCACGCTGACGAGTAAAATCATCCCAGGGACGCAGACGATCAGTTCGGTGACTTACGATACTTTAGCCGAAGAAGTGCCCGTTGGTTCGACGATCCTCCTCGATGATGGTAAGGTCGAAATGGTCGTAACTGGAGTCGATCCTGTTACCAGTGAATTGCACTGTCAAGTAGTCGTCGGCGGAACGCTATCGAATAATAAAGGTGTCAACTTTCCTGGAGTCTACCTGTCAATCAAAGCTTTGACTGATAAAGACCGTCAGGATCTGATGTTTGGACTCGATCAAGGTGTAGACTGGGTAGCTCTTAGCTTTGTCCGCAATCCGGCTGATATCATCGAAATCAAAGAACTAATCGCCAATGCGGGTAAAGAAGTTCCAGTCATTGCTAAAATTGAGAAACACGAAGCGATCGAGCAAATGGAAGCGATCCTCTCCCTCTGCGATGGGGTTATGGTAGCACGAGGCGATCTCGGCGTGGAAATGCCCGCCGAACAAGTCCCCAGAATCCAGAAACAACTGATTGCTACAGCCAACCGGATGGGAATTCCGATTATTACTGCTACCCAAATGTTGGATAGTATGGTGAATAATCCCCGTGGGACTCGCGCCGAAATTTCCGACGTTGCCAATGCGATTTTAGATGGTACCGACGCGGTGATGCTCTCCAATGAAACCGCTGTGGGTATTTATCCAATTGAAGCCGTTCAAACTATGGCGAGAATCGCCCTCGAAACCGAGAAAGCAAAACTCTCCAAACGCTGGGAAGATAACAAACGATCGATTCCCAATGCCATCAGTGAAGCCGTCAGCAACATCGCCGAACAACTCGGAGCCGCCGCCATCATCCCCTTCACCAAAACCGGAGCTACCGCCCGCAGCGTCTCCAAATTCCGCCCATCTAAGCCGATTCTCGCCGTCACACCCCACGTAGACGTTGCCCGTAGACTCCAGCTCGTTTGGGGAGTTCAACCCATCCTCCTGCTCGATCTACCCAATGTCAATGATAACTTCCAAGCCGCGATCGATATGGCGCGGACGAGTAATCTCCTTCATGAGGGGGATTTAGTGGTAATTATGTCTGGTACCCAAGGGGTGGCTGGTTCGACAGATCTTGTCAAAGTCGAAGTCGTCACATCTGTTTTAGGACAAGGGATCGGGATCGGACATGGTTTAGTCACCGGAATTGCCCACATCGCCCGTTCGCCACAGGATATTGCTCGTTTTAATAAAGGGGATATTCTGGTAGTGAAGACGACAAATGCTGAGTATCTGGATGCAATTCGCAAAGCTAGCGCGATCGTCGTAGAAGAAGAAGGTTTGACCTCTCATGCTGCGGTGTTAGGATTACGATTGGACAAACCCGTAATTGTCGGGGTAAAGGATGCCACCACCAGCATTCGGGGTGGCACTGCGATCACGCTCGATATTCAACGTGGGCTAGTTTATGCTGGGGCGATTAGTTTTAATTAGAGAAAAAATTCAGCATCTATTTAGATGACGTTCGCAACAAATCAGAAATGGCTATCAGTTATCGGGATTGGTGAGTCGGGGTTGTCGGAACTAAGTCCACTCGCGCGCGGATTTATAGATCGAGCATCGCTCATCGTCGGTGGTAAACGTCATTTAGCAATGCTCGATGACTCTCTCCAGCCTCAGATCTTGTGGACATCGCCAATTGAAACATCGATCGAGTCAATCCTCACTCATCGAGGTACCCCAGTCTGTATCCTAGCTAGCGGCGATCCGCTCTGTTATGGGATCGGGGTAACTTTGCTCAAGTATATCTCGATCCTTGAGATGACCATTATCCCCGCTCCATCTACATTTAGTCTAGCTTGCGCCCGATTGGGATGGTCGTTGACAGATGTAGAGACAATCAGTTTGTGCGGACGTGCTCCAGACTTTTTAGCGGCAATCCTCGCGCCAGATACCAAGTTATTAATTTTGAGCGCAGGTGCAGATACGCCGCAGATTGTGGCAGATTTATTGACGCAACGTGGATACGGGGATAGTCAAATTACCGTATTAGAACACTTGGGTGGACGAGAAAGAGTCGTTTCAGATCTTGCCAGAACGTGGTCCAAACCGGATGTAGCGGCTCTTAATGCGATCGCCGTCGAATGCCGAATCGATCCAAATACAACCCCCTTAAATCGCCTCCCAGGACTACCTGAGAGTGCCTATCATCACGATGGACAACTGACAAAGCGCGAAGTCCGCGCGATAACTTTAGCCGCACTCGCACCTATGCCAGGGGAATTACTGTGGGATGTGGGGGCTGGCTGTGGTTCGATTGGGATCGAATGGCTGCGGAGTCATCCTCGGTGTCGAGCGATCTCGATCGAGCAACACTCCCATCGGTTACAATTTATTGCCGATAATATGGCAGCTTTGGGCACCCCACACCTCCAACTCGTGCAGGGAAAAGCACCAGCAGCTTTGACAGATTTACCGACTCCCGATGCTATTTTCATCGGTGGTGGCGTTACAGCTCCAGGATTATTAGCTACCTGTTGGACGGCATTGCGATCGGGTGGTAGATTGGTGGCTAATGCTGTGACAGTAGAGAGCGAATTGCAGTTATTACAGTTGCATCAACAAGTCGGTGGCGAACTGACTCGGATCGCGATTCAACGGACTCAGATGATTGGTGGCTTTCTCGGCTGGAAACCGCTGATTCCGGTGACGCAGTTGGTAGTAGTCAAGAGTAAAGAGTAGTATAGAGAATCGATCGTGCTAAAAACCTGTCGATCGTTCAGCATAATTACTGATTTCAACTAGTTAGGTATTGATAATAGATATCAATAGTGCTATTCTACAGTTTGGTTAGAACCAACAAAAACAGGTAGGTGCTAGAAAAGAGCGAAGGTCTAGTGCTAAGAAATTTTAGCGTTTAGACGATCGACCTTTAACAGCATCTACCCACAAACAAATAATATCTATTCCCATTCTCTCATGAAAAATTCGATCCCTTCATTCGTTGTTGCTGGACTAGCTGCGATTGGTTTTGCTGGTAGTGCATCTGCTGTACCTGTCGCATCGACTGGTAGCATTCCCACCACCTGCGCCATCCAGAATGTGATTCCTGGGGTACTCGGCCCTAACCGGACAAACGCCAACGAACTTTCCACTAAATATACAGGTGGTATTCCAGCAGCAGTGAATATACTGTGCAATACAACTACCAGCACAGTCACAATCACACCTGATGTCGCCGCAAGTGTGCTGCCCCCAGGCGGATTTCTCGAATATCAAATTCGGAAGGTTTCTGCTAGTACTGGTATCTATGCGAATTTAGATACTCCTAACTTCAAACAACCTGAGCAAGCTAGTTACACTACTCCACCTGCGGGAGCTGCGACTGGATCTCGTGGCGATATTCTAAGGATTGACACTGAAGTTGTGGCACCTGGCGTCATGCCTCCTGGTACTTACAGCACTGTGCTTGATGTCACTGTAACTCCATAATTCTAGGACTTCGATCCTCGAATCTGAAGATAGAAGAGCATAGTCGAAGGTCATATTACCATTTTGACTATGCTCTTTTGAGTTGGAGCAGACAAATTATCGGTTAATAGTTCTCAATTCAGTCAAATATAGTTATGTTCGATTCTCTGTGGAAGCAAGTAAGAATTGTAAGTCTTGCTGCGGTAATTGGGTTAGGATTGCCAGTACGGGATGCGATCGCTCAATCAGTAAGTATCAGTCCATTAGTAACGATCGAACAGTTGCAAGGGTCGCAAAATAAAACGACAGTTACGGTTAGCAATAATAGCGATAAACCGCTGCGCGCGCGAATTGTGACGACAGACTTTACTTACGATCGCGAAACTGGATTTATATCTATCCCGACTCACTCTAAAAGTGCAGTACCTTATCTGCAATTTTCACCGCGAGAATTTGTCGTACCGCCCGGTGTATCCAGAACTGTTAGAGTTGGCTTTACTATCCCACCGAGTTTGCCAGATGGGGAATATAGCGTAGCTTTATATATAGAAGGATTGCAAGAGCAGAAAATCACCCAAACAGTTGGCGGACAGCAATCGATTACAACACTTAGACCTCGGATTGCATCGATTTTCTTTGTCAATAAAGGTGTCGGAAACTCAAAAATATCAGTAGCTAGTGCCCAGTGGAATAATGCAAGTAAAGAACCAGTAGTAATCTTGAATAATCAAGGTACAGCTTCAGCTTATCCCAATTTGAATTGGAAAATATCCAAAGGTGGTAGTGCTGTTACCGAAGGGAAACTAGAAGGGATCGTTTTAGTTGCTGGAAAAGAACGCTCTATGCCGATTAAAATTTCGGCACTTAGTCCTGGTAGTTACTTATTTAGTGGTGAAATTATTAGCCGGAGTGCTGGTACCCCAGTCAAGTTTGAGACTCAATTAATTATTCCCGATCGTTAGGATTGAAAGTGAAATTAATTCAGTCTCAAAATAAGTTATTACTAATAGTGTTAGTAACTCTTACGCACTGGCTCTGTCTGACATCAGTCGCTACTGCTCAAAGTAATTTACAGAAAGGATCGGATTCCGATAAAGATATAAGTCAACAATTACCTCCTCCAGTTGTCCCAGCACCAATTAAGATTGGTGCACCACCGCTACCTGTGGGATTAATCCTCAACGATAAAAGTGTACTTGAGGGAATTAATATTCGCGGATCTGAAGATGGCGAAAAAGCGATCGAGTTCGAGCGGTGGTTAGTCCCCTTTGATGAGCTGATGAAGGCATTAGGAATTAAAATTAAGGAAATAGGTGCCGATACAGTTGAATTAAGTTCGTCAAGTTTTCGATTGAATTTTGATACTCGAAAATTGATAGACGATCCAGCTTTAGGTAGATCGATTTCGATTGTCGATCTTCAATCGATTGGTGGCATCAAAGCTAAATTCGATCTGTATAAATATGCGATCGCGATTACTATTCCCACACGATCGTCTACAGGTGCTAGTGTCGCCAGCGACATGCCGATAGATCTAGATAGTTTACCAATTGTCTCGGCGGGTAAAATTGGGATGGGGGCGATCCAACAACGATCGAATGTATCTGGAGCGAGTCAAGATTCCACTCGGACATCAGGAGAACTTAGAGCTGTTGGCAATATAGGATCTGGTAGCTGGCAAGTGCGGATCGAACAGCCTACTCTAGAGAGGATAGATAATTGGAATCTCAACGCAGCCACCGTTTTATTCCAAAATAAGACCACCGATTTGGCGATCGGTTCTCAGCAAACCTTTTGGGGACAATCGTTCGGTCAGGGTGGCTCTTATTGGGGCGTGACGACTATTTCCCGCTCTGGGTTTGTCCCGCCCATCGGCACTACCAGCAGTGATTTCAACGTATCCGATCGATTGCAGTCGAGCCGCATCGGGCGGAGTATTATCGGACAAGCCGCACCAGGTACGGTAGTTCAACTAGTCCGCAGCCTGAATACCGAAGTAGTCAAAGAGGTATTAGTCGATAGTAGCGGCACTTTTCGGTTCGAGAATATTATCGTCGGTAGTGTGGGCGAAGATATCCTCGGTCGAGATTATCGCCTATTGCTTTACCCACGCGGTCAATTGACAGCTAGTCCCGAAATTCGTGATGTTCAATTTACCACGTTGCTCGGACAACTACCGAGCGGGGCATCGGCTTGGGTGGCTTCTGTTGGGGGGAATCGGATGACATCGGGACAGTTTGGCAATTTTGATGCAGCTCAAGGGGGCGTTTTGTACCGTCGCGGCTTGAATGAATCTCTAACTGTCGGTGTGGGGTCGATTTACGATCGCGGTGTTAGAGGTTTAGGAGAGGTACTATTTCAGCCCACTGGAGTCCCGCTAGAGCTGGCTGGATCGATAATTACGGGCGCGAACCCGATCGTGCTGGGGCGGTTGAGTTATCAACCATCTTCCCAATTTAATTTGACGGCAAATGTCGATCGGTTGTCAGTTCGGAGCGATGCCAACTGGAGATTATCGCCAGGATTTGCGGCTGTGGCTAGTTACGATAGTCAGACTGGGGCAAAGATTGGGGGTGAGTTTAGTGCCCGCAATCTGCGTAATGCTACCTCGATTCGCGCCACGATCGACAATCGTAGCCGCCTCAATTGGAATGCTCGGCAAACCTTTGACAAATTGCAATTTGGCTATCAGGCGAATGATGTCTCCAGTCTGGCAGAAATTAGCTACCGCATTCCGATCGATCGAGAAGAGAATGGCGAACATCAGATCGGTGCAGCCTACCAGACAAACAATTCACAGCAAACTACTACCTTTGCCAGTTTGAGTTGGAAATATCGATCGCCAGCGCGCAATAGTAGTGGGCGTTATCTGTGGCAAAGCGAACTCGGCTATGGCAAGAGCTTATTTGGGAGTGGGATCGTCGCTGGGATCGACTATAGTATCGCTCCTGGTTGGCAAGTGCGCGGACGTTATCGCGGCGCGTCAGAATCTACCAGTGGCAGCGATTTTGCACTGGATCTGACGACAACGCTCCAAACTCAAGGGGGGATGAGCGGAACAGATCGATCGATCGAAGAGTTGGCTACCTTTGGGCAAGTAAAAATCGTCCCATTTTTCGATCGTAATGGCAACAGTCGTCAAGATCCAGGCGAAGAAGGTTATTTCGATCCGCTCTTAATAGAAATTAATCGCAAGTCCTTGAGAGATCTATATGCTCAGACGAATGGCGTAATTTCCACAGTCCAACTACCTCCAGGTAGTTATCGTCTCGATCTCAATCCGGCTGGATACCCGATTAGTTATCGGAGTAAAGCTAGTGCGCTACATATCGACGTAGTTGCGGGCACCACAACTGAAATTCCCGTGCCGCTGATTCCGGCTTATGCCATCACCGGAACAGTCAAAAATAGCGCGGGTGAACCAATCATCGGTGGGCGTGTCGAAGCAGTTTCGATCGTCAATGGCGAGCGACATACCTCGATTACTAATAATAGTGGCATATACTACATAGAGGGGCTAGAACAAGGTGAATATCGAATTATGGTGAGTGGATTAGCAACGAAGATTGCCGATTGCACATCGGCTTGCAACGACCGAATCCGCATTAGCTCGACAACCAATCCCGTGCAAGAACTCAACCTAATTCCCCAACAGCCAACTCCAGCTAATCCTACCAGTTTCCATCATGTTTCCGATCATCATCTGGCGACAAGGATCGATATCTCAATTAATTATTAGAGCAGAAAACCGATGACAAACGAATCGCCCATTACTGTGACTCCGCTCCGAGAATTGCCCAAATCCTCAGATTTAACTCAAGTTTGTATCTATGGATTGAGCTTTTTGTCGGCGGGTTTATTTCTATTTTTACCCTTTGTTAATTTACTCCATCCTAGCCCGTGGCAGCGAAGTATCGGTACCATTCATGCGGTGGCGGCACTCCTTTGCACAGTAGTGGTTGCTTATACCGGACACCTTGCCTTTCCGCTAATGCGGGGATCTAATAAGATTCTGCCCCAACTGCGAACTCTGATTTTTTGGTCTACATTGCTAAGTTTTTTAGGTATTGTTTCAGGCAATTGGGCATATATGCGATATCGGGCAGGAATCGAGCATGGCGGAGCTAGTGCTTGGCTAAAAGAAAATTCTCCCTTAACTCATTACGTGTTGGCACAATATCACGAATTTAGCACGTTATTTACCATTCCCCTGGGAGTCGCCTGTACCTGGATTTTGTGGAGCTACGGGGACAGTATCCTCGAAAAACAACATCGAGCCGTCCTATCTGCTACGAGTATCGCATTGATGGTGTTGATGTTTCTCGCAATGGGCGGGATGGTGAGCGGATTGGGGATTGCGAAGATTCACTCCCTGTAATCAGGGCATCAGGGCATTGACATGACTATAAATAAACTAGTAATTACCAAATACTTATGAATACTCGATCGCGTCAGCTTCGCTCTGGAACACTTCCCTGGTATACTCACTTCTGGAATTGGCTCAAGCAATTTCCAGCGATCCTGGCTACTGGTGCGAGTACACCACCTCAAACTTCCGGTGTAGCTGCTGCTGCATTAATTAGCGCAGCTATCGGCGCAGTAACCGTGATGGTGACACACCATCTCGCATCTACATCAAAAGTGCGGGATCGATTCGTTGACAGTTTAGGATATTGGATGCCAGGTAGCACCAATCCCGATCCTGTCGCGGGCAATATCGGTAGTTATGCAGGCAAAGAAACGATGCTACTAGTCGGCTGGCTATTGAGTTGGATCGTCCTCCACAATCTGCTCAAACATCGACAGGTGCGCCCTAGAACGATCTGTTTTGGCACCTTTGGCTTACTATTAGTCGCGATAGCGATGTGTTGGCATCCGTTATTTCCCTATCTCCCTTTATATTAAGCACAGGTAGTTAGTTTATGTCTATCGATACCAATCGTACCCGATCGGGGCACCTCGAATCAGCACTAGTGAGCCAGTTAACCGATACTACCCGATCGGAGCATCTCGAATCAGCACTAGTGAGCCAGTCAACCAATACTACCCGATCGGAGCACCTCGAATCATCACTAGCGATCCAGTCAAATTCCCAGCGAATTTCTGCGCGGGAGTTACATCGATATGTTTGGGGCTTGACGATCTTATTTGCAGTATTTGCAATTAGTTACCCGATTGCTTGTTGGCGCGTGAGTCAATCAGCAAAGTTTCGTCCTCATCAATCCCATCTCAAATCTGTGAGCAACAGCTACCCTCCAGTTATTCCTGAGAGATCTTCTGGCGATCCTAAATAACCTCAGTGTCTCCTAACGGAGAGGCTCGCGGGAACGGGATCGGAAGAGGCTAGAGACTGAAGTCTCTGCTCATGATACAAAGTTCGCCTTCGCGGACTCATATGTCAGTCCGCCTTCGCGGACTTTGCGTCATGAGCCACGATTTGCGGCTCGCGCTCCTCTCTGGTCGGGTGACCCGACCAGCTGGCTTTGCAGAGGGTTTAGCGAGACAAGACACAATCGTTGGCGGTACATGAACTGACGTTATTTAACGTCACTTCGATCGAAAAGTTCATCTGCGAGATCGAAATTAGCCGTGACGGTTTGAACATCATCCAACGCTTCGAGCACTTCGATCAATTTGAGCAACTGTTTACTCTGATCTGGATCGTCCACTAGCACTGTATTCTGTGGCACCCACCGCCACTCACGATCGCTGACAATAAAACCCTCAGATCGCAGCGTAGCATCGAGTAGTTCGAGATTTGCCACCGTGGTAAATACTTCCGCCCCTGGTTGCTCCTCATCGTCGATTAGCTCATAGATGTCCGCACCACCCTTTAGAGCTGCCTCTAACAGCCGATCCTCATCCACACTCCCAACGATCGAGCATACCCCCTTGAGGTCGAACATCCACCCTACACAGCCCATTTCCCCCAGATTACCACCCTGCTTGACAAATGCAAATCGCAGATCCGCCGCAGTCCGCTTGCGATTGTCTGTCAGAGCTTCGACAATAATGGCTACCCCGCCAGCACCATAGCCTTCATAGCGAATTTCTTCGAGTCGATCGCTACTATCTAAAGTACCTGCACCCTTAGCAATCGCCCGATCGATGTTATCGTTGGGGATACCTGCTGCTTTGGCTTTTTCGATCGCCGTCCGCAGTTGGAAGTTACCATCGGGATCGGGAACTCCGTTTCGCGTGGCGACGATAATTGCCCGTGATATTTGGGCAAATGTTTTCCCCTTTACAACATCAACTCGTGCCTTTTGTCGCTTAATATTTGCCCATTTACTATGACCTGCCATATAGATCGATTAGCTTCTAGAATTGGAATATTGGTTGCTCTAATTTTACTCACAATTACCGCAGGATGTACGCCAACTCAATTAGATACTAATGGTGTGATACATCTTACCTTGTGGCAAGGAATTAATCCACCACCCAATCGAGCTGTTTTTGACAAATTAGTTACCAAATTTAATCAACAACATCCGTCGATCGAGGTTGAATCGATCTATGTCGGACAAGCCGATCGACAGTTACCAAAAATTCTGGCTGCGGTAGTAGGTGATGCTAAACCAGATCTACTTTGGTACGGGCCGATGTTGACAGGGCAATTAGTCGATTTGGATGCGATCGAGCCTTTGGACAAACTGTGGAATCGATCGCCAATTAGTAAAGATATCGATCCAGCTTTACTTGGCTCGATGCAGTATGAAAACCATTTATGGTCTGTACCTTTTGGCACAAATAATGTCGGGATATTCTATCGTCCGAGTCTCTTTAAAGCGGCAGGAGTCGAGCATCTTCCCACTAATTGGACAGAATTTAAAGCCACTGCCAAACAACTTACTCGCGATACTAATGGTGATGGTAAAAATGATACCCACGGCATATTATTACCATTAGGACAAGGCGAATGGACAGTCTTTACTTGGTTGCCCTTTATGTGGAGTGGTGGTGGTGAATTGCGTTCCGAGGTCAATTCAGCGCAGCCTCTCCACTGGCAAATCGATAATCCTGGGGCAATTAATGCCCTGCAATTATGGAGCGATCTGGTTCGAGATGGTAGTGCCATTTTATCATCTCCAGAACGAGGCTATGAATTAGATAATTTCCTATCTGGGAAGGTAGCGATGCAATTAACTGGCCCCTGGACATTGGGACAATTAGCCGGACTCAATCAAACTGACTATGATGTAATGCCGATTCCGATGGGGACTCGATCGGCGACAAGTATCGGCGGAGAAAATCTATTTATGATGAAGAGTACTCCCACACATCAACAAGCCGCTTGGGAGTTTATGGAATATGTACTTAGTGAAGATTTCCAAACTGAGTGGGCATTAGGTACGGGATATTTACCGATAAATCTCAAGTCTCGCGATCGATCTGCCTATCGAGATTATGTAACTAAAACACCTGCTACTCAAGTATTTTTAGACCAAGCTAAATATGGTAGATCTCGTCCAGTAGAGCCTGGATATAGTGAAATATCTGAAGATCTCGGACGCGCGATCGAATCAGTATTACTAAATAAGTCTTCACCTGAAGCAGCACTCAAAACAGCGCAAGAAAGACTAAATTTAAGTTTGAATCAATGACAATATTTATGATAGAATAAATCAGTATTTAGCCGATCTATCCTTTCAATTGATGCGCGATGAGTTTTGATAATGTCTGTAAGCTATTAACAGAAAAATACCCCCAATAACAACTTCGCTCTCAACTATCAACTGTCAACTGTCAACTGTTTAAAGAAGACAGACGATCCAATTGCGCGGATGCAAGAGTATGTGGATGAGACAACTACACATCGCTATCGCTCACTCCGCATGTGGGAACAGGATGCAAGGTTATTTTTAGGAAATTTGGCTCTACTACCATTAGCCCCACTGTGTCAAACTGATTCGCCACGAGATTTGTTATCGCAGGTGGCGATAGAGGTAGCTAAAATAGAAGAGCGACAGGAGCGGCAGAATACGGCAGGTTACACTGAGATCCTAGCAGGGTTGCGGTTTGAGAAAAGTTTGATTCGGCAGTTATTAAGTGAGGACATCATGCAAGAGTCTGTTATTTATCAAGATATTTTACAAAAAGGGGAACAGAAGGAGGCTTTTAGATTATTAAATCGATTATTAAATAGACGGTTCGGCTCGATCGATTCATCGATAATAAACCGAATTAAAGTTTTATCTACGGAGGAGTTAGAGATTTTGGGTGAGGAGTTTTTAGGCTTCTCTGATGTCTCTGATTTACTGGCTTGGCTCGATCGATCTACTGGGAATTAATATTTTATTCATTGCATCAATTCATCCAATGCAATTACCTTCGGTAGGCGATGCCAACGATTCAATAAATAGCGATCGAGATTGAGTAGATTCAGATCGATCGAGAGAATAAGTCAAAGTTATTGCTCCGTATAGGGTTTTTCGTGGGCATTGCCCACCTTACAAACTTTCATCTAAATCAATGATTTTTGCTGTTGATGTCAACTATATTGAGGACAAAGCTTTAGTTGCAGGTATCCTATTTGAATATTGGCAAGGTTCAGAAACTATTTGTCAAATCACCACAAAAATTAATAATATATCCGAGTATGAGCCAGGGCAATTTTATAAGCGCGAATTGCCATGTATCTTAGAAATTCTGGCGCAACTTGAGTCGTTACCAGAGATAATAGTTGTCGATGGTTATGTCGAGCTTGGTTCGGAGCAGAAGCCAGGATTGGGGAAGCATTTACATGATGCGATTGACGGTAAATCTATCATCATCGGTGTTGCTAAAAATCGATTTGAAGAGACACCAGTCGAAGCAGAAGTTTTTCGCGGTGGTAGTCAGCGTCCATTATATGTGACAGCGATTGGAATCAGTCAAGCCGAAGCTAAAAGTGCGATCGCGAGTATGTATGGCAAATATCGGATTCCAGATCTGTTGAAAATGGTCGATAAACTCAGCAAAGGATATGAATAAAGATATTGTTCTGTGTTAGGTCTTACTTTGCTCTACCCCACCTACAAATCTACTTTCGATCGAGTTTCCACCACATGAGTCTTCAATCCTACCAGATCGCCAGAAAAGTGTAGGGTGGTTACTGCTCATTACTTTAGCATCGACATTAATCAAGTTAAAGCTAAAAATACGATCGAGCAGATTATGATAAATATTACATCCTATATCTATAAAAATTGGTGGGCATTAGTAACAGTAACGATCAAGTTTCCACCACATGAGTCTTTATCCCTACCAGATCGCCAGCGGGAGTTTTGCCGACGATATAGATCGCAATTTCAACCTCTCCAACGCGGAAAACTTGCACTTGAGCTAGATTAGACTCGATCGCGTGGAATAATTCTTTGTAGCGATTCACTTGCGCTATTTCTTCGGCTTCATACCAATCTTCTACTGTCAGTACGGGTGCAAAAAGCTCGGTTAAAGTTAGAGTCTCGATCGATCGATCGGCATCGTCTCCACCGCTAAATAAAGCAGTAGGAGTCATTTCAATACCTTGCTTCCAAGTGACTATTTCAAATGGATAATCCGATTCACTCGACCATAGTAGATCTATGGTAGCTTGTTTCAATCGATCGATAATTATTGCTGTCGTCACCATCGAGCAGGTAGGGGAGAGGTTGGATCGATTATAAAATGTAAATTTGTCATCCTCGCTAAAACTATGGTCGAGATTGGGAATAATGATAAATAATCCTCTACCCGAACTAGAATATGTCCGAACTTGATGTTAATTTACCCAGTACCCGCCAAACTCAAGGCTCGATTAAGGACAAAATCGAAGTGTCGATCAAATTATTGACTGGCGATGTCTTTGTGGGCAGAATTGTGTGGCAAGATCCTGAGTGCTTGTTCTTTACCGATGCAAACGATCGCAAGACATTGATTTCCCGTCGAGCGATCGCCTATATTCAGTATCAGTAATCGATGAGGCTAAATTCCACCCTCAGTCAACGATTACTTCTGTGACTGATTCTAGGAGCGGAAGCGGTAGCACTGGAATTGCAATTTCGCCCTTAGTAAGTTGCTCGAATACAGCTTGTTCCTCAACAGAACCGATAACTAGACAACTATCACCGATTTGGAAGATCGTCCCGCCAGTGGGATAATTAATCTGGGTACCATTTTCACGTTGAATCGCGACGATAGTAGCTCCAGTAATGGGGCGAATGCTCGCACTAGCGATCGAATTACCCACTAGTGGCGATGTCAGCGATAGCCGATACCAGCGTCTATTCATCCCCAAAGTAGCTGCTTGAATATTTTGGGACGTTTCGCCGATCGTACTTTCGGGGCGTAATTCCATATAGTGAGAATTACGGATCGCTGTAACTTGGCGTTGGATCTGAACCGTCGTTAAGCCAATTTTTACCAGCAGGTGAGATGCCATTTCTAAGCTCGCCTCAAATTCAGGCTGAACGACTTCACTACCGCCAAGTTGGTAGAGTAATTCGATATCCTGGTATTGATTTGCGCGGACGACGATATCGAGATCGGGGGAAATCTCTAGCGCGTGTTTGAGACACAGGCGCGTACTCATCGAGTCAGGAAGCGCAATCACCATCGCTCTAGCTCGATCTAGTCCGGCTCTAGTCAGCACGGGGATACTGACAGCATTGCCATAAATATATGGAATTCCCCCAGCGCGCAATTTCTCAATTGCTGCTTCCGACTGCTCTACCACTACCACTGGGATATTTTGTTCGGCGAGGAGAGTCGCCAAATTCTGCCCTGTACGTCCATAGCCGCAAATGACGATCGGGGGTTCGAGGGGCACATGTTCCGAAACTTCTAGGGGCGGCTCGCCTGGTTTGAACCACCGATCGAGTGCGGGGACACTCTCAATCCAATTAAATAAGCTAGGAATCAATCTCAGGATAAACGGCGTAATTACCAACGTCACCGCCGTCGTCCCCAACAGCAGTAAATATACTCCCCGTGACACTAAACCCAAATTTCGCCCTTCACTAGCGAGTACAAACGAAAACTCCCCAATTTGAGCCAATCCCAATCCAGCGATTAACGCAGTTTGTAATGGATAGCCAAATAGCCGCACCAACGGCGTAATAATCGCAAATTTACCGATGAAGACGATCGAAACTAGCCCCAGAATTAGATCTATGTTTTCCCATAAAAAGAATGGATCGATCAACATCCCGATCGACGCAAAAAATAACGCCGCAAAGATGTCTCTCAGCGGCTCCACATACGCTAAAGTCTGGTCTGCATACTCCACTTCAGATATCATTAAACCAGCAACGAATGCCCCCATTTCGATGGACAAACCTAAATATGCAGTAATTAAGGCAATTCCCAGACATATAGTCACGATCCCCAGTAGGAATAATTCCCGACTCTCCGTACTCGCCAGCAGCCGTAATAATCGCGGAATCACCCAAACCCCGATAATTGTCGCACCCATCGCAAAAAGACCGATCTTCACCCCTGCTTGAATTACCGCCGCGCCAATTTCTGCTACAGGTCGATCGAGAGCTGGTAATACCGCCAACATAAATCCCAACGCCAAATCCTGTACTACCAGAATTCCGAGCATTACCTGTCCGTGGGGCGTTGCTGTCTCATTTGACTCCATCAATGACTTCAACACTACCGCCGTCGAAGATAAAGACAGGATCGCTCCCAAAAATACCCCTTGTTGAGGAGTTGATACCCACCCCACGCTCACAGAAATAACAGTTGTGACTAAAATAGTCAGCAGGATTTGCAGTCCACCACCACCGAGACTGATTTTCTGTACCTTCTTTAGCTCGGAAAATGAGAACTCCACTCCCAGGGCAAATAATAGAAAAGCTGCACCAAATTGTGCTAGGGTTTCAACTTGGATCAACTCTTTAATCAATCCCAGTCCAGTCGGCCCGACGATCGCGCCGCCCACTATATATCCGAGTAGTGCGGGTTGTTTCGCCAGTCCAGCAATAATTCCGCCAGTAGCAGCAGCCACTAGCACAGACACCAAATCTACGATCAGCCGAAAATCTTCTTGCACTAGATTTTTATAATTATGAGATTTTTTAAATTAATTTAATGTAACTTAACCTATAGGATACCGAGTTTCTCAAGTCTATGGGAACAGGAATTAGGTTAGCTACTACTCAATATTAAAGATTAGATCTCTTGCCAAATTAAAAAAGTTGTCTTTTTTAGTCTAGTCGCTGTCAAAAGGCTGACTATAGCAATCCTCAACGATCGGCATATTCCTTCTGCCTTCCCTTTACCCTATGTTTGGACCTAAAATCCCTATGGCTAAGTCATTGTTTGCCAAAGCATCACCTCAACTAATCAATTCGCTCTTAGGCGATCGCTTTTCATTCCGTAATTGGCGATCGATGCTATTGGGTGCAATGGCGTTGACGATCGTTTTATCATCGGCTGTGAAAATTCCAGGATTGGCACTAGGCAACCAATTTACACCTGCAAAGCCCCGATTAGGGGAAACGATCGTTGTAAATATCGCCCCGTCTCCTGGTAAGCCGAATCCACCGACGGTTAAAGTCAGTGGTAAAACTTATCCAGTATTTGAAGTGGGTACCAATGGGTTTCGGGCGATGGTGCCGACTACCCCGCTCGAAAAACCAGGAGAGCGAGATTTAACGATCGCTGACAATACTGGTACCACTACACTCAAAGTCTCAGTAAGCGATCGCAAATTTCCGATCCAACGCATCAATTTCTCCCCAGGCAAAGCGGGAATCGAGGCGACAGAATTAGAACTCAAGCAAGTAGTCGCTTTCAAAGCTACTGTCAGTCCCGATAAACTGTGGGATGGCAAATTTATTGCGCCCAATCAAGGGAGAACTTCCTCTCCTTATGGTGTCCGCCGTTATTACAATGGTGAATTTGCCAAGGATTATTATCATCGCGGTTTAGACTATGCGGGGGGTTATGGTTCTGCGGTGGTGGCTCCCGCTGGTGGCAAGGTAGTATTAGTCGGTTATGAAAATAAGGGTTTTCGCGTTCATGGTAATGTAGTGGGAGTAGATCACGGACAAGGAGTTGTCAGTATTTTCATGCACATGAGCAAAATTAATGTCGAAGAGGGGCAAATGCTCGCGCCTGGAGATCGGATCGGGGCGATCGGTAGTACTGGATCGTCTACAGGGCCTCATCTCCACTGGGGGCTATATGTCAATGCTGTCTCAGTCGATCCCGTCCAATGGCGATCGATCGCGATCGAGTAATCATCTGGGTTTCCCTGCACTCTGTTTCTCTTTGTCTATCCTGAGGGAACAATATATGTAAATAGTGGTTTAACGTCAGCGTTAGCACTTAGGCTATCCAGAATTATTAGTAACTGTTTGCAAATGATGAATATACAAGCGATCGTCGAACATGCTTTAGATGAAGGCTATCTTACCCCAGCGATGGAAGCAGAGGTAGGGCGAATTTGCGATAGTGCGGCGGAACTATCAGTAGAAGAGTACATGGCACTCGATCGTTTGATGGGGGGATTACTTGCTGGAGAAGTTGTCACAGTCCCACGCAAACAATTTATCAATGTGATGGAAGAGTTGGTAATTACCGAAACCATCAGTCAGATTACCGCGATTGAGGTCAATAGCGATCTTCAGCTAGATGTTGGCGATATCGCTGCGTATGCACTCAATCGTCTCCCCCCGCTCTATGCTACGACAGAAGAAGGTGCCAGCTATCAACGCGATCGCGCCCAAAAAGAACTCCAAGATTTGATTACCCAGCAAGTTGAGTCGGCAATTTCCCAGAATCTCGATCGTCCTAAATTTTTCCCCGAACGTCAAGCGATCGCTAAACCAACTGGAGACGAGGTTGTCAAACAAGTTAGCACGCTCCTTGAGTCCTATGCACCACGATTTGAATCCCAACATTATCCTGTAGGAGCGATTCTGTAGAGATTACAGATTGGATGAAATGTCCCAATTGTCAATCTACTAAGATTCGGAAGCATGGCTTCTATCGATCGAGACAGCGGTATCAATGCAAGGATTGTGCTCGTCAATTTGTCGAATACCATCGTCCAAATTGTCAGCAGACGAGTACTGGAGTAGAAGACAGAATCGATCGGTACATTGCATCTGTATCTACTCCACCTGACGATTTACTGCTGAATTTACAACGAGATACCGTAGACTATCCCCTCGCTCAAATGCAGCCTACTCTAGCACAGGCACAACTGATTGCGCTGCTAATGCGATCGATCGCCGCTAGTCGGGTATTAGAGATTGGGATTTTTAGTAGCTATACTACCCTCGCGCTAGCTTTGGCATTGCCTCCACAGGGGCAGCTAATTAGTTCTGGGGTAGCCGGAAAACATTTAGACATTTCCCGTGCTTACTGGCACCAAGGCGGAGTCACTACCCAAATCGATCTTCAAGTCGGCAGTGGGTTAGAATTGCTCGATCGACTATTAATTCTCGATCTGGTGCCAGCTTTTGACTTAATTACGATCTGTGGACTAAAACATCAATACCCAGACTATCAGCGGGCGATCGAGTTATTGCGCCCGCGTGGATTATTAGTCACAACTGATGTATTCTGGCAGGGACGAGTTCTAAATCCCGATACTTATAATGATGAATTTACGCTCGGTATCGATCGATTCAATCGGCAGCTAGTTACAGATCCACGCGTCAGTGTCTCCGTTATCCCGATTGGTGATGGGATGTCGATCGCGATTAAACTTTAGGATATCAAGGATTTAACGAGCAAAATCAAAAATCGAATTGACATGGGTACCCTGACAGCAAAAAGCCGCACCTGTGAAGGTACGGCTTTTTGTTACATTTGGTGGCGGAGACTGGATTTGAACCAGCGACCTTCGGGTTATGAGCCCGACGAGCTACCAGGCTGCTCTACTCCGCGTCGGAGTTAAAAAATCTAATATTGCTTAGTCATTGCAGACCTTACTTTGATTAGAATTGGTTGCGGAGACTGGATTTGAACCAGTGACCTCCGGGTTATGAGCCCGATGAGCTACCAGGCTGCTCTACTCCGCGTCGTTTTTTAACTCAACTAGACTAATATAACACCATTTACTGATAAATAACAACCATCGATCGTTAATGATGTTGGAGATATCGAACCTGCTCGATCGTCTAAGTAATGAATGTGCGCTGCGAAAGGATGCACAAATGCTTAAAAAATCTTAAAATCTGTAAAGATACTGAAAACAACGAAATAGATATGCGGGTTGCAATAGTTGGTGCGGGATTGGCAGGCATGGCTACAGCCGTCGATTTGGTCGATGCAGGACATGAGGTAGAGATCTTTGAGTCGCGTCCCTTTGTTGGCGGAAAGGTTGGGAGTTGGCTCGATGCTGATGGCAATCACATCGAGATGGGCTTACATGTCTTTTTCAACAACTACGCCAATCTCTTCGCACTGATGCAGCGGATTGGAGCCACAGATATCTTTTTACCCAAAGAACACGTCCATAATTTTGTCAATGCTGGCGGTGATATCGGCAAGCTGGATTTTAGGTTTTTCCTCGGCGCACCTTTTCATGGATTGAAGGCATTCTTCACCACCGGACAATTGACGATCGTTGATAAACTCCGCAATGCCCTGGCACTGGGCACTAGTCCAATCGTACCCGGATTGGTAAGCTATGAGGCAGGGATGAAACTGATTCGCGATCTCGATCGAGTCAGTTTTGCTGATTGGTTTCGATCGCATGGTGGTAATAATCATAGCCTCCGCCGGATGTGGGACCCGATTGCCCTCGCACTAGGATTTATCGATACCGAAAATATCTCAGCGCGATGTATGCTGACAATCTTTATGATGTTTGCCTCCAAAACCGAAGCATCAAAACTAAATATGTTGGTAGGCTCACCAGCCGAATATCTCCACAAACCGATCGTTGAATACCTAAAAGCTAAAGGTACCAAAATCCACACCCGCAGCCAATTGCGGCAAGTTAAATACACGGGAGAAGGCGATAATATCCACATTACTGGATTTGATATTGCCAGCGGAGACTCGATCGAAACTATTACGGCTGATGCCTATGTCTGTGCTTGCGATGTCCCAGGTATTCATCGCATCATCCCCACCGATTGGCGGAAATCGACTTTCTTCGATAACATTTTCAAACTCGAAGCAGTCCCCGTCACCACCGTACAGCTTAGATTTGATGGTTGGGTGACAGAAATGTCCGATCGCGCCGAACGACACCAATTAGCCCATGCAGCCGGACTTGATAACCTGTTATATAGTGCTGATGCTGATTTTTCCTGCTTTGCGGATCTTGCGCTGACCAGTCCCGCCGATTATTATCGAGAGGGCGAAGGTTCTTTGTTACAAGTAGTATTGACTCCAGGCGAACCCTTTATCCCGATGAAAAATGAGGATATCGTTCAACATGTCGTCGCTCAAGTCAACAACCTATTCCCATCTGCGCGTGAATTAAAGGTAACTTGGTCTAGTGTCGTCAAACTAGCCCAATCACTCTACCGTGAAAAACCAGGGATGGACCCTTTTCGCCCCACCCAAGCTACACCGATTGACAATTTCTTCCTGGCGGGTAGCTATACTGCTCAAGATTATATTGATAGTATGGAAGGAGCCACGATTTCCGGTAAGCAAGCAGCGAGCGCAGTTCTCGCTAGTTTTAGCGACTTAAAACAGACAGCAGATTGCCTCTAACTAATTAGGCATACGCTCGACTTTAGACAACGGGTTTAGCTGACTAAACCCGTCTTCCACCCATCTCCTCTAACCTCTCCCCCTCCCCCTCCTTATCATGTCAGAATGGTTAGAACATAGCGTTCAAGTTGAAGTTGCAGTACCGATCGACCATGTGTGGCATCTGTGGCAAAATATTGAGTTAATGCCGCGCTGGATGAAGTGGATCGAATCAGTTCAAATCGTCGAAGGTAGTCCCGAACTTTCCCGTTGGAAACTGGGGACAAGGACTTTTGAGTTTACTTGGTTATCCCGGATTCTCCAGGAAATTCCGCATCAAATTATTCAGTGGGAGTCAGTTGATGGATTACCCAATCGTGGGGCAATTAGGTTTTACGATCGCAAGGAAACCAGTATTGTCAAACTGACTATTGCCTACGAAGTGCCAGGATTTTTGGCATTATTAATGGATAATGGTTTTGTCCGTAAAGCTGTAGAAGGTACGCTCCAGGCGGACATGGAGCGGTTCAAAGATTATGCCCTCAACGAAGCCACTAGTAAACCGCTGCCGACATCTGACGATCCTAAAATGTAGCTAATTGCTTTGCCCCAGCGCAATTAGCATTGGTCATACTAGCTCGTTTAATTCGGCAAATGATGCGACAGTTGAGGCAGCACCACGATTGATATTATTTGTCTAGGTAGCGGATATCGATGACAGTGCCGTTGAAATTGTAATTGAGTTGGTCGATTTCTACCGAAGAACCAATCTTCATTTTGGTATTACCGAGTACCAATCCCTCTTTAGTTTTCACACCCTTGCCAGTCACCGTCAAAATCATATCCACACTATATGAATCGGGTCTGGGGTCTTTCATTGCCTTGACAGAACCATCAGCCTGTGGTATTGCAAGATTTCGATCGAGTTGGCGAACTGATTTGATATCGACTTGTCCGGCTGGCTGATTGCGAATCACAAAACTCAGTTTACTGCCTTGGCTGAACTGAGTCATCAAAGATTCAGGGTTGAGCACATTTAGCCCTCTGACAATGACATCCGCCTCTACTGCTAGAGCCTTATCCTGTCCGTTAATTCGTCCCGTACTAGCCGGAGACAGAAAAATCCCCACGACTACAAATAACATTACTAGGACAGCACCAATGTCGAGGAGGCTGAATTTACCAAATAATCTACCTTGTCGATCGAGAATAGCCATAGATAAAACTTTACGGGGATTTAAGTTCAGATAGACGATCGCCTGTCAACAGTAAGTATACAGCGATCGACTCTCAATTAGACACTGAGTCGAGCTAATGACTAGTTACCATTAAGGTATTTGCAGGTCGATCGCTATTTAGGCTTTACTTTAGAGTACCTCGCCATTTAAATTCGATCCGTTCCTCTGCTTGGATAAACTCAATATTAAATAAGTCAAATACTACTCCCCTTCCCAATAATAACGGAGCGTCAGCAATTTCTGTTTGCAGCCAAGCTACAGGAGCTTTGAAGCTGTATCCATCAATGGTGAGATCGATTTCGCGGTTCACATACTGGATCTCACCGCCAACGCCCGTACCATCTAACAAAATTTCTCGATCTGCCAGCCGAAATCCCAACAATTTACCGATTTCTAGACTAATCAAACTTAATTCTGCACCAGAATCCACCAGCATTAAGGCATCATGACAGATCGAACCATTACCCAAGGTGACGGGATATTCTGGTTCCCATTCATGCCGAGCCATGCCATAAAATTTAAACCAAAAAAATTGAAATTCAGATGTCTGGGCGGGAATCCACTTCACTAGATAAGGCTCCCCCTCTGCTGTGGCGAGGGCTTCTACCAAATCCCAATCTCTTCCGGCTGCTAAGAGTCGAGTGGCACTATAAGCAACAAATTGGCGACGATATTTTTCTCTCAGCAGCCGTCGATGTTGATGCCCCCAGCGGATAATCTCTCTCGTTTGTGCGGGAGTGGTTTTCATCAGGATTTGAGCTAACGAGCCTCCTAAAGTAAGCATTCGGAATGGTGCGCTAACCGAACACCTGCTGCTCGATTTGGCGGACGACAGTCAATGCGGAATAACTGACTCCGGCTGTACCTTCCCCAGGATGAGTAGAATCCCCAACCATCCACAGTCCCGCCACAGGGATGCGCGTCGCAAAGCCAAACGGCCCAAATGTCGATACCCGTTGCCCGATCCCGCCGACGATGCCGCGATCGCGTCCGGTATAATACTCGAATGTGCGCGGTGTACCTGCTTCAGTAACGATGATATTTTCAGGTGCCAGATCGAAAAATTTGCCCAATTTAGCGATCGCCGTTGCGGTATATTCAGCCTTCATCGCTGCATAATCAACGCCCTCGCCGTACCATTGATGCGGATCGACAAATGAGGATGCAATAATCGTCGCCTTGCCATCAGGTGCGCGTCCGTCTCCAGGATGACTGACGGAGACAAATAGCGAATTATTTTCGCCAATAATCCCATCGTAATCGTAGAGAAATTGCAGATGCGGCGGACATCCTGCCGGAATCGCCGCATCTTTCACCCCCAGATACACCACAAATGCGCCCGAAGCTTGGGGTAAACTTTTGACACGCGATCGATAGCCATCAAGTGACAATAAGGGAATCGGATGAGACTTAGGAGCCGCCTCGCCCAGTAATCTGACTAAATCTTGCGCCGTGACGTTTGCCACCACTTCAGCGGCGGTTTCCGTCCAGGTTGCGCCTGTTTTTTGGTTGCGGATCGTCACGCCTGTGACTCCCGCCTCGTCACACTCGATCGATTCGACCGTATGCCGCATCAATAACTTGCCACCATCCCGCTCTACCGCAGCCACCAATCGATCGCTCAATACCTGCATACTCCCCTGAAGGTGATACAGTCCCTGCGGGGTCTGAGACACGCATAGAGCCGTTGCAGCATATAATAAAGCGGTTTCTGCTGCCGTCACTTGAGAGTATAATTTTAACTGTAAATCGAGAAATGTCCGCAACCGTTTATCGCGATCCAATCCAAACCATTTCAGCGCGTCGCCGACGGTAGATAGGGTAAACGGTACCGTAATCAGCGTATTTAATCGCAGTGCGCCGACTAATTGCGTCACATCCCACAGATTGCGCGGCGGTAAGACTGGATCGCGACTTTGAAAGTCCCAACTAGCGGCAAATAGTTGTTGTAAAAATTGCCAAAAAGGCTCACTTCCAGGAAATTGTTGTTGACGTTCGGCTTGCCAACGTGCCGGATCTCGCCAGACACTAATCGGGGTAGTTTCTCCAGGTAAAAATACCGCACAGGCAGGATCGCACGGTGTCGCTGGCGGTAATTCGATGCCTAATTCGCTAAAAATCCGGTGATGGATGCCACCTGGTTCTAATCCTGCTACCTGGGTAGCTCCGACATCAAAGGTAAAACCTTGGCGTTTGAATGTAGAGGCACAGCCGCCTGGGACGATCGCTCGATCGAATATCGTGACTTCATACCCCCGTTTCGCCAACAATGCACCCGCTGTCAATCCGCCGATGCCAGCACCAATAACTACAACTTTCGGAAGTGACGAGTTTGACATTTGCACGATCGAGAAAATGGTTAATGTCTTTATCTTAACATTTCCACACGAATGACCGATCGTATGAACAGGGAGGCTTTGAGTGAATTCTCATTAACACTTTACAATAGTTATAGATCGCCCCGATTATTACACAGACTCGGTTCCAGAGGTACGATCGCTAGTGGGTGCGATCGCGCATGGTCTGGGTTTGCAAACAGGTGACGTTAAAATATGGAGATTGAAGCATTCTCTCTGTGCGATCGGCAAGCGACAGCTAAGTAGTATCACCGTCTCGACTATGCCCTCTGGATGTTTGCGTAGCACGGAAAATGCTCATTATAGATATCGATAAGATTAGGAGAAAATCACATGACTTTTACCTCAATTGCATCTAAATCGACTCACGATCTGACAGTTCTCAACACAATTAAACTTTCTAAAATTTCGGTTGCTGGTTCACTGGTGGCAATCGTCGGTGTGACAGTATTACAAAATTTACTCTGGATGCAAGTATCGTCTCCTGCCGAGTTACCTACCAACCTCAAACAAGCGGCAGTATCAACAGTTAAATAGTAGCAAATATTTCACCAAAGAGGGTGGGCAACGCTCACCTTCTTTGTGTATGGATAAAGAAATGGTAATTGAGATTACTTCGATCGAGATCTTTAGATGGTGATAATTTGTTGTAGAACATCTTGTAATGCCTGAATATCCGAAGATTCTAACTTCCCCAATATCTTAATTACTAAATTTTGTTCTACTGTGGTAATAACTGGCTTAATAGCTGAAAGCTTCAACAGCCCAGCAGCATACCAATCATTAATAAGTACTTCACCAAGTTCCAGATTTTTATTCACTTGGCTGGTAACGGCAATTAAAATTAGATCTGGTTTGCATTGATTGTACAGATCGGAGCTAATTACGATTGCAGGTCGTTTCTTACTGGTGCTTTGGTCTGTAAATGGAAAGGGAACAAGAACAACATCTCCAAATTTATCGGTTATCATATGCTGCATCTTCGGGATTATTCCAGACCTTTGCGAATGTGGCTTCCGAGAGCTTAGTAGCGGCTAGCGTCAAGTTCACATCAGATTGGCTCTCACGTTCGTACAAGAAGTCGATAAAGTCTTCAATTTCTAAAACTTTCGTGGCTGAAAGTTTGCGGATTTTTGCTAATAATCTTTGCTCGATCGTATCTGGACTCATTGTAAAACCTTATTTTGAGATAGATTGTTCATATCGCTCAAACCTTTCTTTTGCTTTTACAGCTCTTTCGTTAGTCACCTGCTCTGTCCAAATTTTTAGAGCAGATTGGTAAATTGACCAAAACCTGATTCGATCGACACTGAGAAAGCTATACTCACCGCCATATATTCTTGACATAGAATCCCAGCTATAAGGTGTATCATTACCTTTTGGGTCGCAAACATACCAGTAATGAAAACCTGATTTGACCTGTACCAAATCAAAAGTTTCTCTAATCGCAATACAGTGTTCTATTGGAGTATTATCACAATTTGTTGTGTTTGTTGAAAACTGTTTCGTATTTGGTTCTTTCTTTACTAATGGAGTAATATCATTACCCTCGCCTATAGAAGCTGAATGTAACACATAAATTGGGTATTCAAAATCATCCTCACGAATTTCGTCAGATATACACTCCTCATTTTCTTTAAACCACTCATCAAGATTTCTATACTTTTCTGCTGAAAATACAGTTTTATCAAAAACAACCATGAAACAATTAATGTTGCCCAAACTTGAAGAGCCAGATTTTAGTATTTTGATTTCAGGCTCGATTATTTCGATCGGTTGTTTCATATTAGTAATAATAGAACAAAAAATGTGCGGTCTGGATTCGATCCGTAGATCGCTAATCTCATTTTACATCAACCAAACTATAGGTTTGCAGAGACTTAACCAATAGCCCATATTCAATCCTTTAGGCGACAGCTCGATCGGATGCTTCAAGGATATTATCAGAGACACCGATTTTTATTGCCGCTACCCAATCTGAGTAAGAGTGAATTAGTCACGACACTTACCGAGCTTAATGCCATCATCGCTCCGGCGGCTGAGGGACTGAGCATGGCTCCCCAGCCATACCAGTAGAGGACTCCGGCTGCTGCTGGAATCCCGATGAGGTTATAAATAGCCGCCCAGAATAGGTTTTGGCGAATCTTTGTCAGAGTCGATCGAGATAATTCGATCGAGTAGACGACATCTAATAATCGATCGCGCATCAAGATAATATCAGCAACCTCGATCGCTACGTCAGTACTAGCATTTAACGCAATTCCCAAATCTGCTTGAGCCAAGGCTGGGGCATCATTAATTCCATCCCCAATCATCGCGACTCGATGGGGGGTATCTGAAGTTAGATTAGTTTGTAAAGATTGGACGATCCGCGCTTTGTCTTGGGGGAAAACTTCGGCGTAGATATCTGTAATCCCTAATTCTTGAGCGATAAGATCGGCGACGGGTTTCCTGTCTCCCGTGAGTAATACTACTCGCAAACCCATATTTTGCAACTGTTTGACAGTTTCGATCGCATCGGTGCGGAGCTTGTCGGTTACTCCAATGATGCCGATTTTGGCAGTTGTTAACGACTGCTCTTGGGCGATTGCCACATACATGACAGTTTTGCCTGCTACCATCAAATTCTCAGCAGCAGTAAGTAAATCCCCACTAATTTCCATCCCGCGTGCAGTCAACCAGTGCTGATTGCCCACGATTACGTGATATTTTCCGTGACTCAGAGTGCCAGATGATGCCCCGCCCAAGAGTTGAGCCTCAGTAACTAGCACCTGAGCATATACGCCCAATCCGGCTTCGGTATATGAATCGAGCACCGAGGGCAAAGTTAGCTCCAATCGTACAGCTTCCTGTTGAATCGCTACAGCCAGCGGATGATTGGCGACACTTTCCGCAGCCGCCGCAAGTTGCAATAGCTCAGTCGAGAGGATCGTGTCTGTGGTGAAAATATCTGTAACCTGAGGCTTCCCTTGAGTGAGTGTACCCGTCTTGTCAAATACCACAGTATCTAACTGATGTACCGCTTCTAATACATCGCCACCCTTAATTAATAATCCAGATTCGGCACCAATCCCCGTCCCCACCAGAATCGCCGTCGGCGTGGCTAAACCCAAGGCACAGGGACATGCTACCACCATCACCGCGATCGCGGCTTTGAGCGGCGTGAGGCTAGAAGCTAGCGGTACTAAATTGGGATTGTGGATGCCGATAAAGTACCAAAATAGGCAAGTCAAAATTGCGATCGCCAACACACCGTAAGTAAAATATCCCGCCACTGTATCGGCTAACTTTTGCACTGGAGCCTTACGGGTTTGGGCGGCTTCTACTAGGGCGATAATTTGCGCCAGAGTAGTATCATCCCCAGTGCGGGTGACTTCGATCGAAATCGCACTCGATTGATTTACTGTACCTGCGATCGCCAAATCTCCCAACTGCTTGAATACAGGGATCGATTCGCCCGTAATCATCGACTCATCGATCGTCGTCTGACCCCAGCGAATCAGCCCGTCAGTGGGGATCTTTTCGCCTGGGAGTACCCGCAGATATTCACCGACTTTGACCTGTTCTACAGGGATTTCGACGGCTTGGGAATCTGGAGCGGCACTGACTAAGCGGGCAAATGTGGGTTGGAGTGAGAGCAATCGATCGAACGCCGTCGCCGCCCGATGTTTCGCCTGTTGTTCTAATGTCCGCCCCAAAGTGATAAACCCAATAATCATCACAGGTTCTTCAAAAAAGCACTCCCAGCCTAGACTCGGCAATAGCAGCGCAACGACACTCGCCGTATAGGAGGTAATTATCCCCAAACCCACCAAGGTATTCATATTGGGATTTCCATGCCACAGACTGCGCCAACCATCCACCAGGATCGCTCTACCTGGAAAGGCGATCGCAATTGTCGCTAAACCCCAATGCCACCAGAAGTTATTTAGTGCCAAATATCCATGCTGATGCAGATGAGTAGTCGGTTGGGTAAAATGTCCGACTGCCGATAATCCTAGTAAAATACCAGCGGTAATTAGTTGCCATAAAAGTTGTTTGGACTCTTGGGCGTATTTTTCTTGTCGTTGTTGGAGTCGATCCGATCGATCGCCACCATCTGTGATGATGCGGGGTTGGCTAGGAAAACCGCTAGCCGTCAATTTTTCAGCCAGCTCGATGGGTGTAGATGTTTCTGGAGCGAGTGAAATTGCGGCGACACCAGTTAAAAGATTGACACAAGCAGAATCTACCCCTGGTTGGGCAAGCAGTTGTTTTTCGACAGCACTGACACACCCAGCACATTTCATCCCCGCCACATCTAGGACGATCGTGGTTGTGGGTATTTCGGCGATGGTAGCTGGATTTGAAGTGCTTTTGAGCATAGTTCAGAGTGAGAGGGTAAAGCGACAAAATTAGGACGTGTGACTGCTTCAGCGTAACGCACGGAATAAGTCCCAGCAAATATAGCAGTCGCTCTGGCGATTATGACATTTCGACTATTATTACTGCTAGATCCCCGACTTCTTCAAGAAGTCGGGGATCTGTCCCGCGCAAGGTTGGGTAAGCGCAACGAAACTAAGCTACAATCTTGGCAAAACAGAAGTATCAATTCATTAAGTTTGCTAATTTATAAACAATTCTCGCCCCAACATTTCCATCCCACTCAGCATTTCCAACTTCACAGACATCAAATCCAATTATATCTCTACCACTCTTAATAACCTCACGACATAGGCAAAAAGCTTGCTCTAACTCCAATCCACCAGGAACCGGAGTACCTGTTTCGGGACAAAGTTTTGGATCGAGTCCATCGACATCGAAACTGATATAAACTTGTTGGGGTAAATGTGCGATCGCCTCTTGACAAATACTCAGCCAGTTACTACCTGCATATAGCTGTTGTTTGATGAGCGAATCATAATAAGCAACTGCTCTACCTTGCGACTTTTCGATCTCATTTATTTCTACTTCAGATACATCCCGAATTCCCACCTGTACCAGTTTAGAAATCTGCGGAATTTTGAGAGCATTAAACATAATCGATGCGTGGGAAAACTCGAAGCCCTCATAAGCATCGCGTAAGTCTGAATGTGCATCGATGTGCAGAATTCCAAAATCAGGATAATGCTGGGCTAATGCCTGCATATAGCCCAATGGCACACTGTGATCGCCACCAATTACGCCGACTTTTTTCCCAGCCTGCATCGCTGTCTGAGTCCGATCGAATAACCAGCGATTTAGATCTTCACCAGCTTTATTTAGATCTCCTAATACGCCTGTCAAATCTGGTTCTGAACTGAGAGATTTTCCCTGTTCTAATCGATCGATAATTAAGGCTGCTTGCTGCCGATAATAGTTATTTTTTGCAATAAGATCTGGATCGATGGGGGGCATATATATCCCCCGCTTCCAACCGTGTGGACGATCGAAATCATATAGATCCAACTGTGGTGAAGCGTCAAGAATCTGTTGTGGTGCTGAGGCTGTACCAGGACGATAAGAAACAGTCACTTCCCAAGGTACACCAAAGATAATTATCTGTGCTGAATCGTAATCAAATGGCAATCCAAATAAATTGCCATTGACTTTACCGACATCACTAGGATTGTAATTGTCGATGTGATTTATCGAACGAGCGTTAGACATGGACAATCTCTATTTCTGTATGAGTTTAAGGCTCGATCGTCCAAAATTCAGATGACTAGTGTCGATTTACCACTGACGATCGCTACTTCTCAATTATATTCGACATCCGAAAGGTACCGCAGCCACTCGATCGAGAGATTGCCGCCGATATGTTGCCGTAAGATCTCCCATGTCTAAACTAATCGCCTTGGCGGTTGCCATAACTGTCAACTATCAATTATCAACTATCAACTAACTTGTGCCATCGTGCGGAGAGTGCGGAGAGAGCGGATACACGCAGGGCAATCACAACCGAAGACAGCGATGGCACCATCACTTTCTTCGTCGCTAAAGTTAATGAAAGCGTCAGGGTTTTTGGCTTCAGCCTGTGCTTTGGCGATGAGTGTCGAATTGGGTGTATTGCTGCTAGCTAATTGAGAAGATTTTACACAAACAAGTCGGGCGTGAGCATTGACACAGAATTTATCCGGCATCTCAAGCTTTGTGCCGCCAGCTAATGCGGGTTGGGCGTTTGTGACTATGGGTAAGATGATACTAAGGACAGTAGGTGCCGATAGAAATAGAAGTAAAAATCTTTTCATAAATTAATTAATCTGAAAATTTAAAGCTACATGAATCTGAACACTAACCGATCGATGTAAGTCTCGTCAACTCCCATCCGCGATCGAAAATCTGCTGATGAAATGTCTCAACGTATTTACGAACGTAAAGCTTCTAAGCAATCCTAAATGGGAAGCTAGGTTGATGTAGGGTGTGTTAGGCGCAAGCCGTAACGCACCAGTGTCTAATCCGAGGAATCGGATTTAAGATCGCTATCAGGTTGACTCGACTCATTCTACTTAATGTTCCCATTAATCGCCTCAGTAGTGACCTACCGATCGTGTCTATGATGGTGCGTTACGTGCTAAAACACCCTACGACTAATCAAAAATTTAGCCCCCAAATGACTTAAACCGCTGCCATTGGCTCGGTGGTGGTGTCAAAAACTCATACGCACCCGCCGCTGTAGCAGTTGCCGTCAGTACGATATCAAATGATAACGATACCCGTAATTCCTCTGTCTCATTCATCGTTACGGCATGACGTTGTTTTGCTGGAAACATTAATAGCCTCCCTTCCACAGGTACATAAGCAGTTTGAAGCTGATTTAGATAGTTATCATCACCAATAATATCCGTATTCTCACTGCCCAACCCTGGACTAACTTCATTTACTCGTGCATCATCAAAGAACACTAGTCGCCCCGGATCGTAAGTGCCCTCGGCTGGAACTTTGATATAGTAAACAGCACTAATATGTGCCGTATTGTGACAATGAGAACCGATTTCTTGTTCTATCCGTGAGACGATCGGCCATGCCCGTTGAATGTAGAGATCCACTTTAGTTAGATCCACACCCAGCTCTAGTAAATAGATCGCTGTATGCCGCTCTACTTGCTCTACAATCCACGCAAAACTCGGATCGATATGAATTTGTTCTACTCCATGTAGATCGCCCGTCCAAGCCATCTCAGGATAGTTACGGCGTTCGGCACCATCTCGCTCTAGTTGCAACACAGCCTCTAGTAATGTCTGTTGATGTTTTGGAGCATCCGGCAAATCGTCATAGTAAATAGCCAGTGGAAAGCAAGTCTCGATCGGCATAAAATTATTTCTAGTATATTAATAGCTCAACAATTCTCCAGGGGAGAAGCTACACCCACGATAGCAACTAGTAGGCATTGATGATTATTTTATTTAGGGAAATAGATGCTAAAGTATGAACTTGGCTGTGAGTTAAACTACAACATTGGCGAACCAAGTACGCTAATTTTTAATATTGGTGTTGTCAGCAATGAGTATCAGACGATCGTGCAGGAAGACCTACATTGTGAGTCTGTCCAGATTGAGGAATACATCACACCGATCGATCGCAACCGCTACTTGAGAATCAATGCCCCAGCCGGAAGCTTGAACATCTCCTATCGAGCGATCGTTGAAACAACTCACGATTATTCAGATCCCAGTCAGATTATCGAGGTAGATCCAGCCAACTTACCGCTCGATATTTTGCACTATCTCTATCCGAGTCGCTACTGTCAATCCGATGTATTATTGCGTCTCGCGGAAGCTGAATTTGGCAATTTAGTCCCTAGTTATGCGCGGGTAACAGCGATTTGCAACTGGATTTACGCTCGAATTACCTATCTTTCTGGTAGTAGTGATTCTTTCACATCTGCTAGCGATACAGTGCTAGAACGCGTCGGCGTTTGTCGAGATTTTGCTCATCTAGGGATTGCCCTCTGTCGCGCCTTAAATATCCCAGCACGGTTTGTTTCTGGCTACGCCTACGGTTTGAATCCTCCTGATTTTCATGCTTGGTTTGAGGCTTATCTGGGCGATCGCTGGTACCTGTTCGATCCGACTCGCCTCTCACCGCCGAATGGACTAGTCCGCGTGGGTACGGGACGGGATGCAGCAGATGCCGCTTTTGCCACCATTTTTGGTGCTGTACAAATGACTCAGATGAAGCTGGTGATGAACCACATCACCGCTGGAGCGGAAACTTCAGATCTGATTTTAATCCCAACGACAGAGGCAATCGCGACTGCTTGAGGATGGTATTTTGACTAGCTGCTGTCATCTCAATTACCGATCGTTAACGCTCGACTTACTCTTGGCGATCTCACCGCAGCAACCGCCGCTCGATCGCCAAGAGTTTTCACCTTCCGCCAGCATAGCCAGTAGTCAGCCACAGTAACGATCGAAATCCATCTCGGACAGTTTTCTGCATCGGTTCCAACGCTCTACCACTGACAAAAGTTACAGGCTTAACTTTAATCCCTCGACTCCCAAATACAATTTCGCCGATGGTTCTGGCTCTTTGAATGTGATCGTCAGAAGTCACTAGATAGACACTGGTAATCCCTTTGGACTCAAATCGATCGACCACCGTTGTAAAGTTAGTCACAGTATCGATCGCTTGATAATCTAGATGTAGACTTCCAGTCGAGACACCAGCCTTTTTAAAAACTCGTTTGGTATAACCTGGGGGTGCGCCGCTCGAAATCCACACGGGTAAATCGGGATGTGTGCGGGCAAATTTCGCGGCAAATATTTCGCGCTCTTCTTCACCACCCAAGACAAAAATCGCTTGAGGTTGAATCCAGCTATTCTCTACCTCTCGATAGCCAATCCAGGCGATTGGAAATATCAGGGGTGAAATTGGTAATAACAATCTCCACAATCGCCAGCGATGGCGGTGGCGTTGCTTTGGAACTGAGGACGGACGGGATCGGGGGAGGGTGCGGTGATGCGCCATGCTGCAATGAGCTTGGAAAGGATAAATTGAGGAACTAGACAGCTCCTAGCAAATGCTAGGCTCAAGTTACCATAATTTATCAATGCAGACAACGGGACTGGCGGGGATCGAACCCACGGCCTATCGCTTAGGAGGCGATCGCTCTATCCAACTGAGCTACAGCCCCAAGCAGCACCCGATCGTATCATATTTCGTGACGATCGCGGGTCTAATTGTGATTCGATCGGCTCGGATTGCCCTCATCCCCAGTGAGAAGGGCTGGGGATGAGGGTACTAACTCACCAACCTAAAACATCTTACCGATAATATTCCCCAAATCTTCAACAATATTACCATCCCCATCAGCATCGATCGCTCTTGTTGCCATGCCTAGCAGGTCATTGCCGCCCCCAAAAGAGCCAAGCATCTGTGCAATCCCATTAGCATCTAAACCACCCTGTTCCTGGCTGGATTTACCCAATGCACCCATCACCAATGGTGTCAAAATACCTAATAGTTGGGTCGCTGCACCACTCTCCATGCCCGTATTTTGACTGATGGTATCAGCCATCGCATTGTGACTACCACCACCCAAAACTTGACCGAGTAAGGCACTACCCATCCCAGCCGCACCAGCATTACCCACAAAACCCATGACATTATCCAAAATCGAGCCATCATTCGATTGAGTAGCTTGCTGGATTGCCTCAGCACCGTCTGGTGTCGCCGCACGGTTGCCCATTGCCGACAACAGCATCGGTAGAGCCATCCCTACCGCCGATTGAGTTGTACCTCGATCTGAGCCAATTTGCTGGCTAATCTGTTGAATTGCTGGCCCACCCAGTTGACTCGCAAGCATTCCGATTAATGGATTCATGGCAATTTACTTGAGTTTGGTACTAATGAAAATCAATCCGACAACATTGTACACAACTCTTTCAACCATCTCTAGTTCTGTGACGGCAATTCCGTTTTAATTACTTCGCTGTCAAGTGTCAAGTGTCAAGTGTCAACTGTTTACAACTGCCCAATCATTTTATGCGTTTGGGGAATTACCCGAATTTGCGGCAAATATTCCTTCATTAAAGTCTGCCAAGCCAATACCTGCGCTGGCGTTGGTGCTGATAAATTGGGATTTGTGTGTGGTTGAGCTAAAGCTGTCATTGGCTGCAAAAAGATGATAATGCGATCGCTCACATCCGCAACTAATCGTGCTGCTTGTTGTAGTTCGGTAGGATCGGTCGTCTGAGAAATAATAATTTTGACAAATACATCGACATCCGCATCTCGACATACTTGCAAGAATTCTCGATGTTTTTCCCAGTGAGTTTCCCCACTGACACTCGGCAACTTGATGTCCATCCCGATCGAATCCAAGTAAGGTAGAATCTGTACCAACTGCCCAGGTCGATGTCCACCTGTCTCCAGGTAAATCGGTAAGTCTGTCAATGCCTTGACTTGGGGCAAGAATTGAGCGAGAAAAGCCGCATGTAATAACGGTTCGCCACCAGTGATACTGATGCTATCGTGCAAATGAGGTCGATTTTGGCGATCGATCCAGCTCAGGAGTTGGGAGGACTCGATCGGGTTATCATAAGTGACAAAATCTCGCTCTCCAGGGGTCTGCTCGATCTCACAACTCGGTTGCTTTTGCCAAGTATGCTGACTATCGCAGTAGTGACAGCGCAAATCGCAGCCCCCAAACCGGACAAAGATCTGGCGCGTCCCAACATTGATGCCCTCACCTTGAATTGCCGAGAAAATTTCAATTAAGTTAGCAGTGAGTGCAGTCATAGGAGCGAAGACTAGGGATAAGCATGAACTAACTATTCTAGATCGGGTTCGAGTCGATTTCCCAAAGGGAAGGCTCCGCCAACGCATTAACTCAAGTCACTGGTTTACATCATCAGTGGTCACAAGGGTTCCTGGTACAATTATAGATATGTTTCTCGTACTACTTTATTTGTATGGATTACCAAAACATCATTACAATTGAGCCTGGAAAACGCAGTGGCAAGCCGTGTATTCGAGGAATGAGAATTACAGTCTACGACATACTAGAATATTTGGCAGGTGGGATGACCGAGGTGGAAATTCTGGAAGACTTTTCCGAACTCACTTTGGAAGATATCAAAGCTTGTCTTGCTTTTGCAGCCGACCGTGAGAAAAAGTTATTTGTAGCATCGATATGAAGCTGCTTTTGGATGAAAACCTGTCAGACCGGATTGTTTACAAGATTATCGATTTGTATCCTGGTTCTGAGCATGTTAAAACCTTAGCACTCACGAATACTGATGATGGGATTATCTGGGAATATGCCAAGGCAAATAATTTTATGGTTGTGTCCAAGGATTCTGACTTTCATCAGCGTAGTTTGCTTTATGGTCATCCACCAAAGTTTGTCTATCTTAGGATCGGGAACAGTCCAACCTCAAAAATCGTTGGGATTTTGAGAGATAATTTCGACATAATTATTCAATTTGGCAGTGCAGAGTCAGAAAGTATTTTGGTGTTAGCATGAGTCGTAAAATTTTGCGCTCTAAGGGTTTCCTCAATCGAGTATATTGGTTGAATTGAATTATGATCCATCAAGAGTTAATAGAGAAAGCTAGAGGCATACTTGGGAAATTTCAACTTTCACAGGAAGGATTAACAGCAGGATCTGTCAGCTCTGCGTTGATGACTAGCAAAGGAAATACTTATACAGGTATATGTTTTGACTTAGCATGTGGAATCGGATTTTGTGCTGAACATGCTGCGATCGCTGAAATGCTTAAAGCTCGTGAAACGGCGATCGAATACATTGTGGCAGTGAAGTCGGAGAGGATTTTGATGCCATGTGGGAGGTGTCGAGAGTTGATAATACAGGTAGACAAGGAGAATTTGAACACAAAGGTGGTCATTGACGACACAAACTATATTATGTTAAGTGAACTATTACCTAAACATTGGATGTAGCGAAATTCGACCAGTATATCAACTGAATTCATCGATCTTTGCCAGCCATAGCGCAAAAACCCCATGCCTGAAGGCCCAGAAATTAAGTTAGCCGCCGATAAGATCGCTAAAGATATCGTCGATCGATCTCTCACAGAAGTCTCCTTTGCCTTCGATCGTCTCAAATCCTTTGAAGCCGAACTCACCGCTGCCCTGATTGTCTCCGTCACCCCCAAGGGCAAAACCCTACTGACCCGCTTCAGCAATCAGCTCACCATTTACAGTCACAATCAGCTCTACGGCGTTTGGGACAGTCGGCGCGCCTACGATTACTCAGCCACCAAGGGGATTACCAATAGCTTGGCGATCGTCGCACAACTCAAGCAACGCGGTCAAACCCGCCGTCAATAACGCTACTTTGTCTTCGGTCTGCAAGATTGCCTCTGTCACCTCTGCCATACCGAAATCCTCAAAGATACCTTCCGTGCGACGAGTTTATTTTTGCCCAAGCTGTCAAGCTAAATAACGTCAGTTCGGGTTAAGGATATTAGCTTCGTTCCCGCACCGCTACCGATTTCGGTCAAGACACAATCGGATTTAACGATCCGAAGTCCGCCTAAGCGGACTGGAAGATTAGTCTGCGTAGGCGGACTTTGCATCATGAGCAGAGACTTCAGTCTCTAGGCTCTTCTTATCCCGAACTGAGGTTAAATAGTAAGCTATGGTTTGGTCAAAAGTTTTGGAGTCGATCGATCGGAAACCCCTGGTGTAGTTATAATCCCTTAGAGCAGAACGATCCAATACCAACCCTAGTTCAACTTATATCGAGCCACCATCCTAATCTTTTCTCTGCTCCTACCCACGTCCAGGATTTAAGCAGACTGGCCGAGGCTAAATGAGATCGAAGCGATCGAGGTTCATCACCTTGTTCCAAGCCGCCACAAAATCATGCACAAATCTCGGCTGAGAGTCTGCACATCCGTAGACTTCCGCGATCGCTCGGAGCTGAGAGTTGGAACCGAAGATCAGGTCAACACGGGTGCCAGTCCACTGTAGTGCTCCCGTCTGGCGATCGCGACCCTCGAACAGGTCTCGATCGTCAGAAGTCGCTTTCCACGTTGTGTTCAGGTCAAGCAGATTCACGAAAAAGTCATTGGTCAACATCTCTGGTCGCTTGGTAAAGACACCATGTTGAACCTGACCGAAATTGGTATTCAGCACTCGCAGACCACCAACCAGCACCGTCATTTCCGAGGCACTTAGAGTCAGCAACTGCGATCGATCTACCAGCAACTCTTCTGTGGATAAGTTGTGGTTGCCTTTAAGGTAGTTGCGGAACCCATCTGCTTTCGGTTCTAGTGGGGCGAAAGCTACCACATCTGTTTGCGCCTGAGACGCATCTGTGCGCCCTGGCTGGAAGGGCACCGTCACACTGTGTCCGGCGTTCTTCGCCGCCTGCTCTAGCCCAGCACAGCCACCCAGAACGATCAGATCGGCGAGGGAAACCCTTTTCCCGCCAGATTGGGAGTTGTTAAACTCCTGTTGAATCGTTTCCAGGGTTTTTAGCACCGTAGCCAGTTGAGCTGGCTGATTAACTGCCCAGTTTTTCTGGGGTGCGAGCCGAATCCGCGCCCCGTTAGCTCCGCCACGCATATCGGAACCACGGAAGGTAGAAGCTGAAGCCCAAGCGGTTGAGACCAATTGGGAAACAGATAGTCCAGCATCTAAGATCTTACCCTTAAGCACCGTTGCGTCCTGTTGGTTAATTAATTCATGGGTAACAGGACTGACGGGATCTTGCCATAGGAAAACTTCTGCTGGCGATTCCGGGCCGAGATAGCGCGATCGAGGACCCATATCCCGATGGGTCAGCTTGAGCCACGCCTGGGCGAATGCCTTAGCAAACTGCTCTGGGTGAGCGAAGAAACGCCGCGCAATTGGTTCATAGAGGGGATCGACCTTCATTGCGATGTCCGCTGTGGTCATCATGGGAGCATGTCGCTGGGCTGGATCGTGAGCATCTGGAACAGTACCCGCACCAGCGCCTCCGGCTGGTGCCCACTGATGGGCACCACCTGGACTTTTGACCAGTTCCCACTCATAGCCAAACAGGTTTTCAAAATAGTTATTGTCCCATTTTACGGGATTGGTAGTCCAAGCTCCTTCAATGCCGCTGGTGATCGTATCAGCGCCCTTGCCAGTGCCGTGGCTGTTCTTCCAGCCGAAACCCTGCTCCTCAATACTGGCTCTCTCGGGTTCGGCACCTAATAGCGCTTCATCTCCCGCACCGTGGCATTTGCCGAAGGTATGTCCACCTGCCACTAGGGCAACCGTTTCCTCATCGTTCATCGCCATGCGTCGGAAGGTTTCGCGAATATCTCGAGCCGATCCGATCGGGTCAGGCTGGCCGTTCGGGCCTTGGGGATTCACATAGATCAAACCCATTTGCACTGCCGCCAAAGGATTTTCCAGTTGGCGATTGCCAGTGTAGCGATCGTCGCCCAGCCACTCGGTCTCAGATCCCCAATAAATGTCTGCTTCCGGCTCCCAAATGTCTACGCGCCCGCCAGCAAAACCGCTGGTTTGGAGTCCCATTGATTCTAAGGCGCAGTTGCCAGCAAGGATCATCAGGTCAGCCCAAGAGATTTTCTGGCCGTACTTCTGCTTGAGTGGCCATAGGAGCATCCGCGCTTTATCGAGATTGGCATTGTCAGGCCAACTGTCGATCGGCGCAAACCGCTGGTTGCCAGTGCCCGCGCCACCACGACCGTCGCCGATCCGGTAGGTGCCTGCGCTATGCCAAGCCATCCGAATAAACAGCGGTCCATAGTGACCATAGTCGGCTGGCCACCAGTCCTGAGATTTGGTCATCAGCTCGAAGATATCTGCTTTTAAGGCGGTGTAGTCGAGGCTATTGAATTCCTCAGCGTAGTTGAACGCCGCACCCAGGGGATTGGCTTGGGGTGAGTGCTGATGGAGAATCTGCAAGTTCAACTGATTTGGCCACCAGTCACGGTTAGAAGTACCATGCCCAGCCGCAGATTTTTGAGCTGCGCCCATGAATGGACATTTGCCTGCGTTACTCATAATTATTCTGACTTAGTTATTATTCTCATCTTACAGTCATTCTGAAAATTTGAACAATTATTTTGCACATTCCCAGTGTCAACTTCCACGAGAGCACCAAAGACAAGATCCGCGAGGTCGAACGTAAGGAACTGGGCGAATGGCTGGTAATTGAAAGATTTCAGGCAGGAACCCTCGATCGGTTTCGATATGACCTAAAAACAGTTAGTCTAATTAAGTAGCTTTCCCGCTACCAATGAATTTCGCCGATCGATCTTTGCCAGCCGTCGCGCAAAAAAAACTTATGCCTGAAGGCCCAGAAATTAAATTAGCCGCTGATAAGATCGCCAAAGATATTGTCGATCGATCTCTCACAGAAGTCTCCTTTGCTTTCGATCGTCTCAAATCCTTTGAAGCCGAACTCACCGCCGCCCGTATTGTCTCCGTTACTCCCAGGGGCAAAGCCCTGCTAACCCGCTTCAGCAACCAACTCAGCATCTATAGTCACAATCAGCTCTATGGCGTCTGGTACAGTCGGCGCGCCTACGATTATCCAGTTACCAATCGACAGCTTCGGTTAGCCATTCATACCGAAAAGCGATCGGCACTTCTCTACAGTGCCTCAGATATTGACGTATTAGACGACGACCAAATCGCCGCCCATCCTTTCCTGCAAAAACTCGGCCCCGATGTTTTAGAGGCTACCACAACAGTTGAAATGGTGCTAGATCGACTCCAAAGCAAAACCTTTCATCGCAAAGGATTCCCCGCGCTGCTGCTAAATCAGCATTTCTTAGGCGGTTTGGGTAACTACTTACGCAGCGAAGTTTTATTTGTAGCGGGGATTCATCCCACTTTAAGACCAGTGGATTGTTCGATCGACAGGCTTCAGAAACTAGCTGCCGCCCTCCTCGAACTCCCACGCCAATCTTACGCCACCAAGGGGATTACGAATAGTTTAGCGATCGTCAAACAACTCAAACAAAGCGGTCAAACCCGTCGTCAATACCGCCACTGGGTCTTCAGTCGCCAAGATTGCCTCTGTCACCTTTGCCACACCGAAATCATCAAAGATATCCTCGGCGGGCGACGGGTTTATTTTTGCCCGAGCTGTCAAGCTAAATAGTTGATTGTGGTTCGATCGGAAGTTTTGGATTTAGAATAGCGGGTTGTTGGCAAACCACTATAAAATTGGTGGAACTCATCGCGGGTCATAGCAAGAACTATTTCTAGGATTATTATGCAAGTTGAGTGGAGAAAGTTAGCGACAGAACTTGGTGCCGTTAATACATACGGTACTCAGTTGAGTTTAGATGCGATCGAGAAACTTCTCGGAGAGGATTTCTTTGCTCAAGCTGTTGATTACTGTATCAGTCTAGAGGAAGGTTGGTGCTTGGCAGAAGGAGTGTTAAAGATTCTCAGACCTTTGGGGATGAAACATTGCTACCATATCTACAAAACTAGCAGTGACATTGAAGAGAGACGAAGTGCTGTATGGCTGCTAAAGTACACTGCCGATAGACAAGTTTTAGAATACATTCCTGAGTTTCTAGCAGATCCAGATGAACAAATACACATGCTTGTCTTTCAAATTTTAGACCAAATGCTATTCTGGAAGGCGATCCGCTATGAAGAGACAATCCCTATCCTGGAATCAGGAGCCGATCATTCTAACAAAGAAGTGCGAAGACTTGCCATTGGACTAGTTAACGAAGAAACTATTCAGGGTATGAATGATTTTACTGCAAATCTTGCGGATGCGCTTATTAGAGAGCTACATCAATGGAAAAAGCGTTTGAAATTTGAAACAATTCATGGTTTAGATCTACGCTGTATCCCTTGGTATGGGCAGCTAGAATTAAGTTTTCTCACGGCTCAAGAAGATTTTGACTTGTCGAAAGCATATAGTGATGAGTATTATCCCAAGTGGAGATTAGATGATTTGCCATTCTACGGGCGCGAAATCGATATGGCAAGGCAGTGGATGGAAAAAGAATTTGAGAAATCTGGAGCATCATTACAATATCTAGAACTATTTCTTTGTGCTTGTGCGACAGCATTAAAATCCTCAAAGATTCAGAAAATTTTACGCAAGTACAACCTCTCACAAGATTTTCACATAACTGTCTTTAGCCCTAACTCATCTTTCCCCAGACGGAATTTCTATCCGCCACACATCGAACTCTAACTCGATCGAGTAGAATTAATTCATCAGCTTGGGTAAGTTAGCTTATGACCACTACTGTCGATCGATCGATACAGCAGAAGCCTCTGAATTTTGATGAGTTTCTGATGCGTTACGGTGGCGATAATCGCTACGAGCTAATTGACGGAGAGGTATTCTACTTGGAACCAACAGGCTCGCATAAAGAAGTTGCAGCATTGATTACGACAAAGATTTGCGTCCAGATCGATGCAGCAAGCTTACCTTGGTTCGTCCTTCAGCGGGGACTATTACGCCCTGACAATATTGGCATGACAGCCTTTAGACCGGATGTGGCAGTAATCGATAGAAGTCAACTTACCAAGGAAATGTACTGGTCTGAACAGTCGATCCTAACTTTAGGCAGTTCGATTAAATTTGTAGCAAAAGTAGTTAGCAGTAACTGGCAAAATGATTATTCCCGTAAGGTGGAAGACTATGCCGTTTTAGGTATTTCTGAATATTGGATTGCTGACTACGCCGGATTAGGTGGTACTAGATATATTGGTAAGCCCAAGCAACCGACTTTATCCGTCTGCACGTTAGTCGATGGGGAGTATGAGATTCAGCAGTTGCGGGGTAGTCAAGCTATCCTCTCGCCAACTTTTCCAGGTTTAAAACTGACCGCTGAACAGGTATTGAGAGCAGGGAGGTAAAAGCATGACAATAGAAATCGATCGAGATATTTTGATGGAAGCAGTGCAGAAAGCTCAAGAACGCATAGCCGAAATCGATAGTGGCGTAGTCAAAACAATTCCTGGAGATATTGCCTTGGCGCAAATACGGCAACTCTCAAAGAAATGAAATATGAATTTTACCCAGCAGCCTAACCTAAGACTACTACTTCAGTAGTGCCTTATGGTGAATATCTACGAAAGCACAACAGAAGAACGCGAATTGCTGGACAACAAGCTTGTTGAATTCAACAGGAAGAAAGTCCCATTTCTGCAAAGTGAAGACTGGATCGTTCTGTCCTATGCGTTGAAAGATGAGAAAGGGCAGGTGATGGCTGGTATTAATTCAATGCTTTATTGTTGGAATATTCTGTACATCGATATTTTATATGTTGAAGATGCTCATCGCGGCAAAGGCTACGGCAGGCTTCTGCTCGGTCGAGCAGAAAGTGAAGCTAGGCAATTAGGTGGGTACATGTCTCATCTGGATACTTTCGATTGGCAAGCGAAAGAATTCTACGAACATCTTGGTTATGAGGTGTTTGGCATTCTTGAAAATTGCCCACGCGGTCACAATCGGTATTACATGAAAAAGGTATTCTGGTCCCCTGGTTTCGATCGCTCTCTTATTTTTTGATTGACAGGCACGAACAAATCATCATAGAATGGTAATTTGTCAACAGTTGGAACCGCTAGGTGACTGTCAAAATTTTCTAAACCATGCCAACCATCCAACAGCTCATTCGCAAAGCTCGCGAAGACTACAAAGTCAAAACTAAATCACCCGCGCTCAAGGAATGTCCTCAGCGTCGTGGTGTATGTACTCGCGTCTACACAACCACACCAAAGAAACCTAACTCAGCTCTACGTAAAGTAGCGCGGGTGCGGCTCACTTCCGGTTTTGAAGTCACTGCCTACATTCCTGGAATCGGACACAACCTCCAGGAACACTCAGTTGTGATGATTCGTGGCGGTCGGGTCAAAGATTTACCTGGGGTCAGATATCACATCATTCGCGGTACATTAGATACCGCTGGGGTGAAGGATCGCAAGCAAGGTCGTTCCAAGTATGGAACCAAGCGACCCAAAGCTGCTAAGTAAGTTTCATAATTTAGATTGCTATCGCTCGATATTTCACGAGTGCGTTATTTATATTTATAGAGCTTATCAGCCGATCGCATCCAGCTAAACTGCAAACATCCCCATGCTGAGGGTTTTGTTATGCCTGTACTTGACGTAGTGCCAGAGATGGACACTCGTTGGCGTAGCCGCGCCGCGAGGTAATCGCCAACTATAGATAATTGCTGAAGTAGAGATAAATTGGTAGTTTCCGGTTTCGTTGCAAATGGCGAACAGAGCGTCGTTAGATGTTCTGTTCGCCATCACTGAAGATTCCTAGATTAATCCTCAATGCAAATTAAGTAAGTGACCGAAGGCGAGCTACCGATGCTCTGATCCAGAGGTTGTAACAACGTCAGTACCTGAACCAATCACCAATTCAATTTTCGCTCTATGTCCCGTAGAACCAAAGTAGTCAAACGCCCAGTACCACCAGATGCGGTTTATAATAGCCGTCTGGTGAATATGATGGTGCGCCGCATTATGTACAGCGGTAAAAAATCAGTCGCTTATCGGATCATCTACGAAGCGATGAAAACGATCGAAGAGCGCACTGGTAACGATCCGCTCGAAACCTTTGAAAAAGCAGTTAAAAATGCGACTCCCCTCGTGGAAGTTAAAGGTAGAAGAGTCGGTGGTGCTACATATCAAGTACCAATGGAAGTTAAAGCCGAACGCGGTACAGCACTAGCGATGCGCTGGTTGATCAACTACTCTCGCTCTCGTGCAGGTAAATCAATGGCAGGCAAATTGGCTAACGAGCTAATGGATGCAGCTAATGAGACTGGTAGTGCAATTCGCAAACGCGAGGAAACTCACCGGATGGCAGAAGCCAATAAAGCTTTCGCTCACTACCGTTACTAGATTTTTTAGTACGGTTTTCACGCAATCTGGGGATCTTGTCGTCAACCGACTGTCCCCAAAAAAGTCTACAATCTTAATAAAGATTAACTAGTTTTAGATTCGGCCCGACCACTAAAGGAGGTTATTGTGCCACGTACCGTCCCGTTTGAGAAAGTACGCAACATCGGGATTGCAGCCCACATTGATGCGGGTAAGACAACCACGACCGAGAGAATTTTATATTATTCTGGGGTTGTCCACAAAATTGGCGAAGTTCACGAAGGAACTGCCACCACCGACTGGATGGTGCAAGAGCAAGAGCGTGGAATCACCATCACCGCAGCCGCGATCAGCACGACTTGGAAGGATCACAAGATCAATATCATCGATACTCCAGGACACGTAGACTTCACGATCGAAGTCGAACGTTCGATGCGGGTACTCGATGGTGTAATTGCTGTATTTTGCTCCGTTGGCGGTGTTCAGCCTCAATCGGAGACGGTATGGCGACAAGCCGATCGCTACAAAGTACCACGGATCGTCTTTGTGAATAAGATGGATCGGACTGGTGCGAATTTCTTCAAGGTATACGAGCAAATTCTCGATCGGATGCGCGTCAACGCTGTACCCATCCAGATTCCGATTGGTGCTGAAGGCGAATTTGCTGGAACGATCGACCTCGTAACCATGCGTGCATTTTACGCGCTTGATGACATGGGTAAAGATGTCGAAGAACGCGACATTCCCGCAGATCTCCAAGCTAAAGCCGAGGAATTTCGCTTGAAATTATTGGAATCTGTAGCTGATACCTCAGATGAGCTGACCGAGAAATACCTCGAAGGTCAAGAAATCTCCCAAGCTGAGATCAAAGCCGCCATCCGCAAAGGCACGATCGCTGGAACGATTGTCCCCATGTTCTGTGGTTCTGCCTTTAAAAATAAAGGGGTGCAGTCACTCCTCGATGCCGTTATCGACTATCTCCCTTGTCCGACCGAAGTACCTGCGATCAAAGGTAAATCAGTCGATGATGAGACTGTAGAAGTCGAACGTCACGCTGATGATGACGAACCGTTCTCAGCATTGGCATTCAAGATTATGGCGGACAAGTATGGTCGATTGACCTTCATCCGCGTGTATTCTGGAGTAGTCAAAACTGGAACTTACGTCTTGAACCCAACCAAGGGTAAACGCGAACGGATCTCCCGCTTGATTATTCTCAAAGCAGACGATCGCCAAGAAGTAGACGAACTGCGTGCGGGTGACTTGGGTGCGGTACTCGGACTCAAAGACACCTTCACAGGTGATACCTTGTGTGATGAAGAAAACCCAGTAATTCTGGAGTCGCTATTCATCCCCGAACCAGTGATTTCACTGGCGGTAGAACCAAAGACCAAACAGGACATGGAGAAGCTCTCCAAGGCTCTGATCTCCCTGTCTCAGGAAGATCCGACCTTCCGCGTCCACACCGATCCCGAAACCAACCAAACCGTAATCGCGGGGATGGGAGAACTTCACCTAGAGATTCTAGTCGATCGGATGTTACGTGAGTTTGGCGTAGAAGCAAATATCGGTGCGCCACAAGTGGCTTATCGCGAAACCATTCGCAAGAGTGTCAAGCAAGAAGGTAAGTACATCAAACAAAGTGGTGGTAACGGTAACTACGGGCATGTCGTAATTGAGGTAACGCCAACCGAACCTGGAACAGGTTTGGAGTTTGTCTCGAAAATCGTCGGCGGTTCGGTACCAAAACAGTACATCAACCCGATCGAACAAGGCATCAAAGAAACTTGTGAGTCGGGGATTTTGGCTGGGTATCCAGTGATCGACCTCAAAGTCACCCTGATTGATGGTTCATACCATGAAGTTGACTCCAATGAAATGGCTTTCAAGATTGCGGCTTCGATCGCAATTAAAGAAGCCGTCATGAAAGCTCAAGCGATCTTGCTAGAACCAGTCATGAAAGTTGAAGTTGAAGTTCCCGACAACTTCTTGGGAAATGTCATCGGCGATCTCAACTCCCGCCGAGGTCAGATCGAAGGTCAAGAAGCGGCACCAAATCTATCGAAAGTTGCAGCCAAAGTTCCTCTAGGGGAAATGTTTGGTTATGCAACCACGATCCGCTCCAACACCCAAGGTCGTGGGATCTTCTCAATGGAATTTAGCCATTATGAAGAAGTCCCCCGCAACGTCGCAGAAGCGATCGTTACCAAGAATAAAGGGAAGTAATCGATCGGTAGAGCAGAGATTGCCTTAATCTGGTAATGGTGTAATTAACAGTCATCGATTAATCGATGACTGTTAACCCTTTGACAGCGGCAATCTAGTTAAAATTTAAAGAGGAATTAAGGAAATTATTCATGGCACGCGCTAAGTTTGAAAGAAATAAGCCCCACGTAAACATCGGTACTGTCGGTCACGTTGACCACGGTAAAACTACCTTGACCGCAGCAATCACCATGTCGCTAGCAGCGATTGGTGCTGCTAAAGCTCGGAAGTATGACGAGATCGATGCTGCTCCTGAAGAAAAAGCGCGTGGGATCACCATCAATACCGCCCACGTAGAGTACGAAACAGTAACTCGTCACTACGCACACGTAGACTGTCCCGGACACGCTGACTATGTGAAAAACATGATCACTGGTGCGGCACAAATGGACGGCGGTATCCTCGTCGTCTCCGCAGCCGATGGCCCCATGCCTCAGACTCGCGAACACATCCTCTTGGCGAAACAAGTTGGTGTACCTCGTCTAGTTGTTTTCATGAACAAAACCGACTTGGTTGATGACGATGAGCTACTAGAACTCGTCGAAATGGAAATTCGCGAACTGCTGTCTTTCTATGACTTCGATGGTGATAATATCCCCGTTGTTTCCGGTTCCGCAGTCAAAGCCGTCGAGCAAATGCTTGCTAACCCTAAAACGATCCAAGGTGAGAACGAATGGGTAGACAAAATCTACGACCTGATGGCAGCAGTAGATGACTATATCCCTACTCCAGAACGGGAAGTTGACAAACCATTCCTAATGGCAGTTGAGGACGTATTCTCCATCACTGGTCGGGGTACAGTAGCAACTGGTCGGATCGAACGCGGAAAAGTCAAAGTTGGCGAAAACGTGGAAATCATCGGTATCCGCGACACACGTAGCACCACCATCACTGGTGTGGAAATGTTCCAGAAATCCCTCGACGAAGGTTTTGCTGGTGACAACGTAGGCGTACTGATGCGCGGTATCCAAAAAGCCGACATCGAACGCGGTATGGTAATTGCCAAACCTGGTAGTGTGAAACCTCACACCGAATTTGAAGGTGAAGTATACGTACTGACTGACAAAGAAGGTGGTCGCAAGACTCCATTCTTCCCTGGCTACCGTCCTCAGTTCTACGTCCGTACCACCGACGTAACCGGAAACATCAAAGCCTTTACTGCTGATGACGGTAGTGCTGCTGAGATGGTGATGCCTGGAGATCGGATCAAAATGATTGTTGAACTGATCAACCCAGTTGCGATCGAACAAGGAATGCGTTTTGCAATCCGTGAAGGCGGTCGGACAATCGGAGCTGGTGTTGTAGCCAAAATCATCAAATAGGTTAATTACCTAAATCAAAGATAGAGATATACCTCGTGTGTATCTCTATCTTTGTGTCTGATGAATTATTAATTTCTGTACCTTGAAAACCCAAACCTAAAAATTATGGCAACTGTAACTCAGCAAAAAATTCGCATCCGGCTCAAAGCATTCGATCGTCGTCTCCTCGACACCTCTTGCGATAAAATTGTGGAAACCGCCAATCGGACTGGAGCAACCGCGATCGGACCAATCCCACTCCCTACACGCCGCCGGATTTATTGCGTCTTGCGATCGCCTCACGTTGACAAAGACTCCCGCGAACACTTTGAAACTCGCACCCATCGACGCATTATTGACATCAAAGATCCTTCAGCAAAAACGATCGATGCGCTAATGAAATTAGATCTACCCGCAGGTGTAGACATCGAAGTGAAGCTCTAGATAGTGAGTTACTAATTTATTTTTAGAAAGTCCTCACATGAGGGCTTTTTTGTAGATATCCTCTACATATTAACAATCTGAATACCTATCGTAAAGTCAGCAAAATCGATGGGCTGAATAAAATTAGCTACCTTTGAAAATTTTGGAATCAGGCTATATAATTCGTTTTGCTCGCGCTGAAGAATTAACCCTATTGGCGCAGATCGAGCGATCGGCTGCTATTCTATTTATTGATACTCCCTATGCGTTTCTGGTCAATGCCGAGCCACTGTCACTAGATTTTGTGCGGGAGAGATTCCAAGCAGGACAACTATGGGTAGCCGTCGATCGAGATGATGTAGTAGTCGGGTTTGCGATTACCCGTGAGGTGGATCGCACCATTTATCTTCAAGAAATAGACGTCGATCCCAAACATGGGCAAAGAGGACTTGGGACTGCATTGATTGAGACAATTAGTGATTGGGCGCAGTTTCATCGCCATGACACAATCTCGTTATCAACTTTTAGCGATCTGCCGTGGAATGCTCCTTTTTACGCAAAATTGGGGTTTCGGATGCTTGAGGAGTCTGAACTGACGATCGGTTTTCAACAGATTAGACGGCAAGAGCTGGAAGCTGGATTACCAATATCGGAGCGAGTCATTATGGATCGTCAGTTACAGTCGCCTCACAATGTCCCTGCACCTGAATGAATCGAAGCTATTGTTGAGATCGAGAAGCGATCGAACCAGGAATGTGTTTTGTAGTCTGTGAAGCCATTCGATCGGCACATTCCAGTAGGTATATATATCGAAGTGAAACTCTAGAAATTAAGTCACTAATTTATTTCCTGAGAGTCCTCAGATGAGAGCTTGTTTATAGATGTTGTTATGATAAAAAGTAAGTTGCGTTGCTAGAGATCGATCGCATGGTTAGTACTCAAATCCGTCAGCTCACTAGTGTTGAATATTATCAGATGATGGAAAGTGGCATCATCAGGGAAGGAGAACGAGTAGAATTAATCTTAGGACAAATTTTCACGATGGCGGCAAAAGGCACTCGACACACACTTTCTACCCGTAAACTATTCAAACAGCTTTTAGCCTTAATTGGCGATCGAGCCGATGTTCAGAGCCAAGATCCGATTACTTTGCCCAATAATAGCGAACCTGAACCAGATATCGTCATCGCAAGATTGCGATCGGATGATTATGTTAACAGCCATCCATCTCCTGCTGATATTATCCTTGTCATTGAAGTGGCTGATTCGAGCATTAAGTTCGATCGAGAGATTAAAGCACCGCTTTATGCCGCTGCCGGAATTAGTGAATATTGGATTGTCAATCTAATTGATAACCATCTAGAAATATATCGTCAACCTGAAGGCTCGATCTACACCAGTATTCAGATTATTACGCCAACTCGATCGGTTAGCCTGCCTCAATTTACAGATATTATGCTTAATATAAATGATTTTTTTCCAGCCTCAAAAACTTAAAATGCTGTTTGGATACAGTTGCTTTTGATATTGGAGCGTTACCAAATGAGGTAATAACTCTCAAGTACAGCTAGGATCGCAATTAGGCACGAATAACCTAGCACTAATGAGACTAGATCCGTTAACCTAGTATACGTACCCTCTGCTTTCGATCGAACCCGCAAATGGCACCATCTTCTTCAATCGCTGTGAGAGAACTTCCCTTATTTCCGCTCCCCGAACTGGTGCTATTCCCTGGTCGTCCACTCCCTTTGCATATTTTTGAGTTTCGCTACCGGATCATGATGAATACGATCATGAGTAGCGACAGGCGGTTTGGTGTATTGATGTGGGATCCCGTTAGAGGACAACCAGCAGATATCGGTTGTTGTGCGGAGATCGTCCACTTTCAGCAATTGCCTGACGATCGGATGAAAGTTTTGACGATGGGACAGCAACGGTTCAGAGTGCTCGAATACGTCCGCGAGAAGCCCTATCGCGTTGGGTTGGTCGAGTGGATCGAAGATCGTCCCACTGAGGAAGATTTACGCCCCTTAGCAACCGATGTCGAGCGGTTGTTGCGAGATGTGGTGCACCTATCGGGGAAACTAACCGAACAACCAGTTGAGCTACCAGAGAATTTACCAGACTTACCGATCGAACTCTCCTATTGGGTGGCTAGTCATCTCTACGGTGTAGCCGCAGAGCAACAAGCCCTACTCGAAATGCAAGATACTACCACTCGACTCGATCGAGAAGTAGAGATCCTGACATCTACTCGCAATCATCTCGCCGCGAGAACGGCACTTAAAGACGCTCTGCCATAAATAAATCTAATGGCGATCTCACTACTTCGCCAGTGGAGAGTTTAGAAAGGGAGGATCGCGGGAATCGATACATAAACTGATTTGAATGCAAATCTGGAGGTTTTGAGATGGTTATTGTTACTTCCATCGTCGCTGTCGAAAATCAACCATTGCTACTAGATGTCAGTAATACAACCCTCAGAGTTACCCCAGAACAATTCGATCGATTGTGTATCGACAATCCTGACTTACGTCTGGAATTAACTTCCGATCGAGAATTGATTGTTATGGCTCCAACATTTTCGATTAGTGGCAAGCGCAATCTAAACTTAGGGAGTCAGGTTTATGTTTGGAACGAGCGAACCGAGCTAGGTGAAGCATTTGATTCTTCAAGTGGTTATGATTTCACAGCAATTGGTGGTGGAAAACCTTCACCTGATGTCTCTTGGATCGAAAAATCTCGATTAGAGGGAATTTCATTAGAACAGCTTTGTCCAGTAGTACCCGATTTTATTATAGAATTGCGCTCTACCACAGACGGCTTGAAACCTCTACAAGACAAGATGAGAGAATATCAACGGCTCGGAGTGCGGCTAGGCTTGCTCATCGATCCAAAGCACAAGTGGGTGGAAATCTATCGACCAGGACAAGAGCCAGATATCCTAGAATCGCCCACTGAGATTGACTGTGGTGAGATCTCTATCTTGCCAAAATAGATCGATATCTTTCATGATAAACAGCTTACTTTTATCAAGAGGTTCTACAGTAAACTTTATACCATAGCGGAAGATATAACTACTAGGTGTGGAAACTTTGCAAATATCTACTGCATTTGTAGATCTATCAAATAATATTCCTTCATGTTCCACCAAACATAAGTTGTTATCGATAATTTGCCGATTCAATTCGGATTCAATCACCCTAATATCTTTTCGATCTAAAATTGTCAAATGTGAGGATGTTAAGAGATTATATAAAAGGCGATCGTTGCTATTAAAAGATCTTCTTAGTTTTCTAGAATATCCAGGATTAACACTAGCAAGTCGATCGTAAGCATTTCTTACTGTTGATGTGGTAAGACAAATAAATCGTCGATCTCCTGCTATTGATAATCGAATTGGTGGAGTTTTCATTTAAGAATCGATTGAGGAATCCAAAGGTAATTTCTCTAGTAATACTGACCCAATTCTCTTTACTTACAGCAAATTGCGATCGAATGAACCACAAATGTTAGAAAATAGAAGAAGGTAGACAAAAATGAAACATGGCAGCAGCATATTCACTAGATTTGCGAACAAAAATACTAATTGCTCATCAAAATAAAGAAGGTTCGCAGCGAGCCTTGGCAGCAAGATTTAAAGTCAGTTTATCGTTCATCAGGAACTTATTACGTCAGTACCGAGAAACAGGAGAGATTGCTGCTAAACCGCGAGGAGGAGATCTTCGGTCGAAGCTTACATCTGGCGATCGAGAGATTTTACTAAAAATAGTAGCTGTAAAAAATGACATTTACTTGAGAGAAATTCAATCAGTAATCCAGTCACAAATAGGAATAAAAATTAGTGTATCTGGCTTGTGCCGTACTTTAGATCGGATGAAATTAAGAAGAAAAAAAAACTATAATTGCCAGCGAACGCGAGACAGAGAGAGTCAAAAAGTTACGATATGAGTGGCGAAAATGGCTAGATACAATTGATATCAGAAACTTAATATTTATTGATGAAACAGGCATCAATCGCTCTATGACCAGGCGTTATGGTCGAGGTGAAGGTGGAGCAAGGGTCTATGATGATTGTCTTGGCGATCGCGGTAAAAATCTTACCCTAATTGGTGCGATGAGTGATGAAGGATTAATTGCCACTATGACATTGACAGGCGGGTTAGATACTGCCAGTTTTTTAGTTTATGTCGAACGAATATTACTCCCCCAATTGTGGGTTGGTGCAATTGTAGTCATGGATAATCTTCCTGTACATCATGCAAAAATCGCTGAAGATTTAATTGAATCTGTTGGGGCGAGAGTTAAGTTTCTACCACCCTATTCTCCAGATTTGTCTCCCATTGAGTTGTGTTGGTCTAAGTTGAAAGAAATTCTCCGCTCTATTGGTGCTCGAACTACTGATGCACTCGTTGGCGTTGGCAAAGCCTGCCGTAGGCACAGCCTCTCCCTTGGAGAATCGGGCGATCTCGACCGCAATCGCGAGGATAACTGATGATAATGCTCTAAGCTGGTTTCATCATTGCGGTCTTTATCTGGAAAAAATTCGCTAATTGTGTGGCACATTCGATCGCAATTTGCTGTAGTATTTGTTTAATCTTAGTAAAGAATACACCTACCGCTCTCATCGGTAAGGATATCGATCGCGATTCGCGCCTCTTTCCGCTCGATGACGGTGAAAATTGGTAATACGAGCCTCAAGGGTCTAACTGAACTCATCCCATTTCCTGAGTGTGCATGGCGAAGTGTGGGTGCTAGGATTTTAGTTAAAGCTCTCACTCATGCATAAACTATGACAACTTCCGGCTCAATTTTTCTGGCTGGTGCTAGCCGTGGCGTTGGCCATCAAATTGCCCGCATTTTGGCGACCCAAAATTTGCCTGTGTTAGCCTTGATTCGAGATCCTGCCGCCCAATCCGATCTCCAGGCTCTGAACGTGGCAACGGTGGTAGGTGATGCCCTCAACCCGACCGATGTTACCAATGCCATGACTGGTCAAATTAGTGCGCTCGTCAGTACGATCGGCGGACTGCCCCAGGATGGGCAACGGGCGGATTTCCTCGGCAATAAACACTTAATTGATGCGGCGGTGAAACATGGGGTCAGTCGGTTTATTTTAGTTTCCTCCATCGGCGCGGGTACTACCAAAGATGCCATTCCAGCCACTGCCTATGCGGCTTTGGCATCTGTGCTAGCTGATAAGGAAAAGGCAGAGCAGTACCTAATTGATAGTGGCTTGAATTATACGATTGTCCGTCCTGGTGGTTTGAAATCGGAGCCAGCCACGGGCAATGGGGTATTGACTTTGGATACCCATGTGGCTGGCAGCATTACACGCTCGGACGTGGCGACTTTGGTATGTCGTTGTCTGGCATCGACTGCGGCTCAAAATCAGGTGTTATCGGCATTCGATAAAAACATGGTCTACGGCACGGCAGCGTATCGAGAGTTCGTGGTGTAATGCGCCCTGGGGGATGAGCATTTTCTGTTTCCTATTCGCACTGTGTCGGCTTTGCCGAATCACCTGCGTCAAGTTGGAGCAACCGTGGCAACCGCCTTTGAGACATTTCTTGGTGTAAGCTAAAAGCATTGTCTCGATCTTTGTGTCTGATGTCTGTTTCCTTCGATCGACGTGACTGCTGGATTTTTGATATGGACGGGACGCTGACCATCAGTATCCACGACTTCGATGGGATTAAGCGCATTCTAGGACTACCGCTCGTTCGCGCTAGCGTCGGCTTTGCCGAATCGACCCATCCTAGAAGCTCTCAACGATCTGCCTACCGCCCAAGCCGCTCAGTTACACCAACAGCTTGACGCTTTGGAACTAGATATCGCCCACCGAGCCACGGCACAGGTCGGTGCTAGAGAACTCCTGACTAAATTGCGACCGCCTTGGTGGCGCGCTTCGCGTTCGCGGGGTGCTCAAATCGGTATCCTGACTCGCAATAGTAAACCCAATGCCCAGGCAACCCTAGCCGCTTGCGGATTAGCTGAATTCTTTCCAGCAGAATCGATTCTCAGTCGCCATTGTTGTCCGCCCAAGCCAAGTCCAGACGGGATTTGGCAATTGCTATCGGGTTGGAGCGCATCCC